>Ga0206130_10000445_pt1 | contig 70149 bp, 66 predicted proteins | sample Helgoland_Spring_9_FD_148637 | JGI IMG/M metagenome (GOLD analysis project Ga0206130, IMG submission 148637) | Pelagic subsurface seawater microbial communities from Kabeltonne, Helgoland, North Sea - Helgoland_Spring_Bloom_20160512_1 | ecosystem: Environmental > Aquatic > Marine > Epipelagic ... | reverse complement strand
GGGCGTGCTCTACGATGACATCGACATGCCTTTGGTAGGGCTGCATCCGAAATTGATGGAGATGATTCCCGGAATCGCCAAGGAGTGGGCGGTCTCGGAAGACGGGCGGACGGTGTATTTCAGAATCGATCCGGAGGCGCGCTATTCTGATGGTGTGCCGGTCAGGGCGCGGGACTATATTTTCGAATCATACCTGCGAATTTCCGACAACATCGTGAACCCGTATGCGAAGCAGTATTGGAAGGAGGAGATCGCCGGATTTGTGGCGTATGACGACCACACACTTTCGATCTCGCTGCCGGAGGCGAAGCTTTACGCTCCGGCCATCATAGGCAGCCTGAAGCCTTCTCAGCCGAATTTCTACGATGATTACGGTCCGGATTTTACTGAGCGTTATCAATGGGAGTTCCCACCAACAACCGGAGCCTACGAGGTGCTTCCGGGGGATGTCGTTAAGGGTGTTTCCGTGACTCAGACCAGGATCAAGGACTGGTGGGCGAAGGATAAAAAATATTACAGATACCGTTTCAACCCGGATCGCGTGCGGCACGTGGTGGTGAGGGACGAATCGAAGGCCTTCGAGCTCTTCCGTGCCGGCGAGTTGGACAGCTTTTACATCACCCGCCCCGAGTATTGGTATGAGAAGTCTGAGGTCGATCCGGTTTTCAAGGGTTACATCGAACGCTACACGTTTTACACCCAGTATCCCGCCCTGCCGCGTGGGATGTATCTGAATATTACGAAACCGCTTCTCGATGAAAAGGATGTCCGTATCGGGATTCAGCATGCGATGAACTGGCAAAAGGTGATCGATGTGATTTTCCGTGGCGACTATCAGCGACTGGATGCCTTCAACCAGGGATACCTCCTCTTCAGCGATCCCTCGATCAAGGCTCCTCGATTCTCGATATCCGCGGCGCGTGAGGCGTTTGGGAAAGCGGGTTTCACCCAGACGGGCCGCGACGGTATCCTGGAGAGAGCCGACGGGACGAGGCTTTCCGTTTCTGTCAGCTATCCGGCGATCCCGGCACTCGATCGTATGTTCGCGATCCTGCGGGAGGAGGCAAAGGCTTGCGGATTCGATCTCCGCCTCGATTCCAACGAGCCGACGGTGAACTACAAGAAGGCGATGCTCAAACAGTATGACATGGCCTTCACTGGTTGGGTGATTTCGCCGCCGGTGCCGAATTTTCACCAGTTCATACATTCGTCGAACGCACGTGACGAGAGGGGGAACATCAAGCCTCAGACGAATAACCTGTGGGTTTGGGGTAGGGATGACACGGATCTACTCAGTGAAAAAGCCCGCAATGCCCGTACCGAGGAGGAAATGCGAGACGCTGCCGTGAAGCTCCAGCACATTATCCATGAGGAGGCAGTTTTCGTCCCGTCCTACACGGTAGATTTCGTGAGGGTCGGTTCATGGCGCTGGGTTCGCTGGCCAGACTGCGAGGAAACCCGGTTCTGCCCGCCCGTGATGTATGAACCGCTGGAGGTGCATGTTCATTGGGTCGATGAGGAAATGATGGATGAGACGATGGCGGCGCGCCGGGACGGAAAGACTTTCGAAGAAGTGAACCGGATTTTCGACGACTATCGCTACCCTGTCACCGAGCAGCCGGAGTCCGAGCCGGTCGAAGAAGTGGTGTTGCCCGAACCTCCAGTCGAAACGGAGGTGCCGGAATGAGTGAGGAAAACCTTTTGGAAGTGGATCGCCTGATCACTTCGTTCGAGACCGAGCGTGGGCTGCTGCGGGCGGTGGATCAGGTCTCATTCAGTATCCCGTATGGAAAGACCGTCGGCATCGTCGGTGAATCCGGATGCGGAAAGAGTGTCACCGCGATGTCGATCATGCGCCTATTGCCGCAGCCTTCGGGCAAGGTGCTTGGTGGCGAAATCCATTTCAAGGGGGAGGATCTCCTACATGCCAGCGACAAGCGGATGCGCGAGGTACGCGGCGGTGAGATCGGAGTCATCTTCCAGGAGCCGATGATCGCGCTGAACCCGGTCCACCGGATCGGCCGGCAGGTGGCGGAGGTCTTCCGAGTCCACAAGAAGATGTCGAAGAAAGATGCATGGGATGCGGCGACGGAAATGCTGGCGCTGCTGCGGATCCCAGCTCCCGAGAAGCGAATGATGGATTATCCTCACCACCTTTCCGGCGGAATGCGTCAGCGTGTCGTCATCGCGCTCGCACTCGCCTGTCGTCCGGATCTGATCGTCGCCGATGAACCGACAACCGCCCTTGATGTAACCGTGCAGGCGCAGATCCTCGATCTGCTCGGCCAGCTGCAGAGCGAGATGGATATGTCCGTGATGCTCATCACCCATGATCTCGGAGTCATCGCCGAAACATGCGATGAAGTGGTGGTCATGTATGCGGGTCGCGTGGTGGAGAGTGCGCCGGTTGAGGAGCTTTTTGGAAGCCCTCTCCATGCCTACACGAAGGCACTGCTGCGCTCGATCCCGACGCTCGATACGCCTCCGAAATCCGTGCTGCCGACGATTCCCGGTACCGTCGCGGCGCTGGCGGATTACACGCACGATTGCCGGTTCTGCCAGCGGCTCGGAAAAAAGACGGTCACCACCCGCGAGCGGCCTGAGTTCAAGGAAGTGCAGCCGGGTCACCGGCTGGAAATCTGCAAGGAATGTTCCGACCTATGAGCGATTCACCGATGCTGAAAGCCGATGATCTCCGCGTGCACTTTCCCGTGCGCAGCGGCCTTTTCCTGCGCCAGACAGGAGCCGTAAAAGCGGTGGACGGCGTTTCGTTGGAGCTCGCTGGCGGGGAGACACTAGGCCTCGTCGGTGAGTCGGGCTGCGGGAAATCGACCCTCGGTAAGGCACTTGTCCGTCTCTTGAAGCCAACCTCCGGCAGTATCCATTTCGAAGGCCGTGACATGAGTCACATCGGGCAGCGCGCCTTGCGCCCGCTTCGTCGGGATTTCCAGATGATTTTCCAGGATCCCGCTGAGTCGCTCGACGCTAGGATGAGTGTCCGTTCCCTCATTGAGGAGCCGTTTCGTATCCACGGGATGGGCAGCCGCGCCGAGCGAAAAAAGTGGGTCGATGAATTGCTCGACACCGTCGGCCTGTCCGCCGCATCTGCGGAGCGCTATTCTTTCGAATTTTCAGGCGGGCAACGCCAGCGCATCGGCATTGCACGGGCGCTCGCACTGAAGCCGAAGTGGCTGGTTTGCGACGAGCCGGTCTCGGCACTCGATGTTTCCGTGCAGTCGCAGATTCTGAATCTGTTGGTGGATTTACAGAAAGAATTCGGCCTGTCCTATCTCTTCATCGCCCATGACCTCTCCGTGGTGAAGCACATCAGTGACCGTGTGGCGGTGATGTATCTCGGGAAAATCGTCGAACTCGCGGATTCGGAAACGATCTACCGGAATCCAAAACATGCTTATACCAAGGCACTGCTCTCCGCCGTGCCGGTTGCAGATCCGAAAGTAAAACGGAAAAAAATCCTCCTCGAGGGTGACGTCCCATCGCCCATCGACCCTCCCGAGGGAAGCGCCTTCGGCCATCGCCTCAACCATCCCCGGTATGATGAAACGATAGGCATGGATCTATCCCTGAAGGAGATCGAACCCGGCCACTGGGTCGCAGCAGATCCTTGCTGCCTGGAGCCGGAGGACTGGAAGAGGCTTTCCTGATTACGACGACCGTTGTTCCGCTAGCGTGCTCGCATGGAATGATTCCGGCTGTCGTGGAAGAGGAATTCACTCTGCCGCGTGAAGCTCCAGGAGGCGAAGCGATTCCTTGATTAGGAAATCGATGTCCATGAACGGATCGGCTGCGATGTCCGACCAAAGAATCCGTCCTTTTGGATCGAGAACAAAGGTACCATGAAGAGCCGCTCCCTCGAAGTCGTCATGTGTGCCAAATGCCTTAAAAGAAGCTTTCGTGGGATCGGCAACAAGTGGGAAGGGAAAGGCTTCGCCATCCTCTGAGTAGTTGGATTGAGATTTTGCAAGTTCCGCGAGAGTATCGGTGCTGATCGCCAAAACCGGGAGTCCCGCCGCCTTGAAATCATCAATTCGTTCGGCGATTTCATTGAGCTGCTCGGAACAGTGGAGGCATCCGTATCCAAGGTAGAATATAAGAACCAGCGGTTTGCCTCGGTGACTCTCTAGGCTGACCGAATCTTTATTCTGATCAAGAAGGCTGAAGGATGGTGCCGAAGGTGGCTGCCAGTGAATGGGGCCGAGGGTATTGACGTCAGGGCGCTCACCAAAGTCGGATGGGGGCACATAAGGCAGGGTCCAATCATCAGGAAAATCAAGGCTGCGGGCGATAGGCAACAGGCGGGCGAATGGAGGTGCACTCAGGTCGATCTGCGAGGAAACCTTACGCAGCCTCTCGAAGCACTCGCGGGCTTCTTCCGGTTTTTCGAGATGGTGAAGGACTTCGATCCTTGCTGCCAGGGGAAGAGCCTGCCTCTTGTCACCGCTCACCTCAGCTTTGCTCAGGGAGTCGGCTTTCTCCAAATCTCCGAGGGAAATGTATTCCAGTGCTGCTGCGTGCTTTGGGCGACTGGATTTCTCCAGTGCCTTGAGCGCGGCATCTGTATCGCCTTTCAGCGCCGCTAGGCAACCTTCCAGTTCGGCGCGGGTTTTCTTGATTCGGTCAATCTGGTGCCCCTGCTTTTTCCCGGCGTCCTTGACAATTTTTTCGATTTCTTCGGGCTTTTTCTTTTCTTTCTCGGCCTTGGTTTTGGCTTCCGCTTGTGCTTCCTCGTGGTTTTTCTTCGCCACACCGGATAGCGCGTCGACCTCAGCCAATACCTGCTCAAGCTCCTTCTGGTTGCCTAATTCGAAGTGGGCGAGACCGATCAGCCGCAGTCGAGGGTTTTCGTGTTCGGGTATCTCCAGGGGCTCCAGCCATTCGCTGGCAGTGAGCTCGAGCGCATCATCCCACAATTCGAACTTCTCGAGGACGTTGATCAGACGCGTCCGCCCGTATCGATACGAATGCGCCTTGCCTTCGACTGAGTTGAGCTTCGGGTGACGCGGATTGGCGAGGAGCGACTTCGCCATTTCAAAGGCCGCTTTGCGGTTGCCGAGATTCATCCAGTTTCTGGACAGCCATTCGTTGTTGTGCGCGTAGTTGTGAATCTGGTCGGGTAGTAGGCGATGTTTCAGCATATGTGCGTGGTCGACGCGTGCTGATGCCTGCTGATGCCATGCGGCATCCTCGTAGCGATGGAGCTTCGAGTAGATGTGTCCCGGCATGTGCCACATGTGGGCGATGCCTGGAGCGGTGAAGGCGAGCTTGGCCGCAGAGTCTAGGGCGCGCTTCGCCTTCCGGTTGTCCCAGAGGTGGATGCGATAATGATGCACTGGGTGCATCGGTTCCTTGGCGAGCACCTGCTGGAGCAGGGCGTCGATTGCCTCATGGCTGTTGATGGGGATTTGCGGGGACTTGTATGAAAATTGCCAGATCCGGACTGCGAGGAAGGCTTTGGCTTCGATGTCATCTGGAAATTCGTGAACCAGATTCTCCAAGTCGCGCAGCATTTCCTGCCGGCGTGCTTTTTCATCCGATGGTTTTTCGTCGAGATAATTTGTCTGGGCTGCAATATATGTTTGGGCATGCTTGCCCGCTTTTTCGGTCAGGGTGTTGGCTTTCTCGATAAACTCTTTCGAACGCTCCGGATTCTCCCAGTTGGCCATCGCCATGCCCCAATAGGCCATCGCACATTCGGGGTCATGCGCGGCGATTTGGCGGAAAGACCGCTCCGCTTCGTAATACCAGAAACCGTGAAGTTGGCCGAGCCCTTGGTCGAAATAGGCCTGTCCGTGTTGCCATGTGGTTTTGATGGGGATTGTGACTTTCCCCGTGCCCTTGATGAGTTCGGACGCCTGGCGAGGGCCGTCATTGAAGGAGTGTCCTTGATGGGAGTGTCCGGGCTCCACCGTTTCTGCACCAAATAGACAGGCGGACAGGCCAACGTTAAAAAGGAGGATTCGGATGGTGAGGGAAGTATGTAGATGAGTCAAAACGGTTGGTTTCTATAGTGGTTCAATGTCGCGAATCTTTCATCCAATTTCAATCCTGACATGAAATACCGGACGTTATAATCCGTCCAGGCACTTGCTCGGTAGTGGTCATTGCTTGCGAGTTGTTGGCCGCTATGTGAGATTCGAACATGCAGAAAGCGCTGTCTTGGATTCTCGCCTTCATAGGTTTTGCAGGTTTCGTTCGCGCAGAGTGGATCGAACTGCCATGGCCGCAGTTGGGTGCGAGTCTTCCGATCTGGAAGCCAGATAACTTTGATCCCTCCAAGCGCTATCCGGCCATCGTTTATTATCACGGCACTGGCGGCACTCCCACGGCCTCATACATGCACCGGGCTACGGAGGGTAAGGGTTTCATCTTGGTGGGCATGACCTACCTCCATAAAAGTGGCTTTGAATACTCGGATGGCGAAATTGCGGATTCACTCGGAATGCTGAATGCACTCAAAAAGACTTTGATAAAATCCCTCGCGGTAGATCCACAGCGGATCTACGTCGGCGGCTTCAGCAAGGGAGGTTGGCACACCGCCATGCTGCTGGATCGCGATCGCAGCCTCGCTGGAGGAATGATCTTGGGAGCGGGTGTGTTTGAGAAACGCGCGAAAGCTCGGGCTTTCTCCAAGCAGCTTCCGGTTTTCCTCGGCTGCGGGCGCTACGACGGGAATTATCCGCAGGCGCTCGGCGCGCTCGTGCATTTCCGCAAGCTGGGAGCGGAGGTGACCTTGGACACCTGGCCAAGTATAGGGCATCAATTTCCCGAAGCTCCGCCCGAAGCCATGCGCCAATGGCTGAGGATGCGCGCCGGGGGGGCGGGACTGGAGGTCGAGGCCGGGAAATGGATCTCGAAACGGCTCCTCGAACTGCATGCCATTTCCGATCCGGTGGAAAGCTGGTTCGCCCTTGAGGAGTTCGTCAGCTTGCCCTTCGTGAAGTTTTTCGGAGTTACTGCGGAGAAGTCCGCCCGCGAAAAGATCACGGATCTGCTCACAAATCCTGCGGTGGCCACCGAGAAAAAATGGCGAGGCGAATCCCGGAAAATCCTCGCTCGCGAGAGCCGCGACCGCTTGCTCGGGACTCTGAAAGCCGCATCGACGGCTCATGCGGTGCTGGCGCAAAAAGCGGCTGGAACCCGTGCGGGGGCGGATGCGGTCCGCGATCTCGAACGCACCCAGAAACTCCTCAAGACGGCGAAGGTCGTGACCCGGCCCGGAAAGCCCGCGGCGCACCCCATCACCCCTGAGCTACGCCCTTCGGCGCCTTCCACCAACCCCGACCGCAGTCCGTTCCTTCCCCCTGGTATCAAGGTGAAACCGGCGAAGTAACGAGTTTGTGCGCATTTCCGTTGTGCTGAGCGTTTCTTTTCCGCAATTGAGGCCGTGAGCACGCAACCAGACAATCCGCATCCCGGGGGGAGCATGATCGCCGACCTCAAGCTTCCAGTCCGGAACTGCTCTGGGCGTTCTGCGGGGTCGTTGCTACGGGGCTGATCCTGGTGCAGCCGATGGCTGTGGGGTGATGGTTTTGACGTGCTTCAGATTGTAAGCGAACGAGTGCATTCGTATTCCTGTATGCGATCGATTACATAAATTATATTGCATATGTTCGCTTACATGCTGCTTTTTTGCCGTGAGGATGAAATTGGTCAGGTCGGTCGGTGCGTTGGTGCGCGACCAGCGCAAGCAACGAGGTTTGTCTCAAGGGCAACTTGCCGAGAAGGTCGGCGTGAGCCGACTTTGGGTAGGCCATCTGGAGAAAGGGAAAGAGTCTGTGGAACTGGGGTTGGTTCTCAGAACATTACGCGTCCTGGAATTGGCGGTTGATGTCTCGCGTTTGGAGAGCTTACGGCTTGATGTGCTAGATCCTAGGAGCCAAAGGCCATGACCGATTCGCTGCATATCCTGCATGGGGACGAGCTTGTCGGTCGCATCGACTACGAGCGGAAGAGGGATGCGATTTCGCTCCACTATGAGGACGAGTGGCGTTTCGGTGCAGGAGGATTTCCGGTGTCGGTTGCGAAAAGCGAGGTGCTGAAAATCGGCGATATGAAGGTTCTCAATGTCGAGCGATACGATAGGCTGCCGGATGCCGCCGGTGTGCGGGTAGCCCGCCTGCATCAGGAGGATGTCTGCCAAGCATTGGGGCATTTACCCAATAGCAAGTATGAGAGTGAGGGCGGGCCTTCCGCATCGGACGTCGTTCGCCTGCTTCGCGCGGAATCATCTGATTTTGAGGAAGATGTCTCTCGTTTCGTGATGGCATTGGCCATCAATTGGGTCATCTACGGTAGTGATGCCCATTCGAAAAACTACTCACTGATCCATGTGCCGGGAAGTTATCTGAGGCTGGCTCCGCTTTACGACATCGCCTCCAACCTGCCCTATGAAGGAAACCCGAAATCTCGGAAGCACAAGTTGGCGATGAAAGTGGGCGGCGATTACCAGCTTCACCGGATAGCTCGGAAAAGCTGGCGGAAGTTTGCAGATGAAAGCGGTCTGGATCCGGTGATGGTGGATGTCAGCGTTGAGTTGATGATCGATAAGATCGAGAACCATGTGCGGGCTACGGCTGAGCAGGTTTCAAACCACTGCGAGACGGATTTCATCGAGGGGCTGTGCGGGATGATATTGGAAAGGGTGGAAGTTTGTCGGGATGCGATGGGGTGACGAGGCAGACTGGTGTCAGACTCTCCAATGAGGGACGATGCGGATTGCAAATCGTCGTCTGGCAGGTAGAGCTTGTGCATGGGTTCTTGGGATACGGCGGTGGAGGTTCTGGAAAATTCGGTGAAAGCCGGGGTGGGGGAGTTTGTGGTTTGCGGGGGCGCGCGCAATGCGGTGCTGCTTGAGGTGCTTTCCAGGATGGAGGCGGCGGGCAAGGTTCGGGTTTGGAGCCATTTCGAGGAGCGTTCGGCGGGGTTTTTCGCGTTGGGAAGGACGATGGTCACGGGGAAACCCTGCGGAGTGGTGGTGACAAGCGGGACGGCGGTTGCGGAGCTTCTGCCCGCCGTGGTGGAGGCGTTCTACCAGGCGAGGCCGCTGGTTCTCATCACGGCGGACAGGCCGGAGTCGTTTCGCGGTAGCGGTGCGCCGCAGGCGGTGGAGCAGGTGGGGATCTTCTCCGAGTATGCCGCTTGCGATCCCGGTAGCTGGGATGGCAAAGCTCCGCTGCACCTCAATGTGGAGCTCGGCGAGGATTTCGAACCCGGCGCAGAAACTTTTGCGGATCTCGATGCCGGGGATTTCTCCGTGGATTTCGGCAGGCCGAATGTCGGCGGGCTGGCGAAGTGGATTCGGGAGGGTTCGCTCCACGGTTTGGTTGTGATGATAGCTGATCTTGAGCCCGATGAACAGGAGGAGGTATTCCATTTCTGCGAGACATTGGGCGCACCAGTGGTGGCGGAAGCGACGAGCGGGCTGCGCGAGGCGCTGCAACATCTCGCGGTGATCGGTGCGGATAGCGAACTGAAAAACTCTCCGCCATCGAAAGTGCTGCGGCTCGGCGGGGTGCCGAGCGGGCGTTTTTGGCGGGATCTTGAGGAAATGCCGAACGTCTCGGTCTGGTCCGTTTGCCGCAACGGCCTGCGTGGGCTTGGCAGGGAGGCCGAGGTGCTGAGGAGCTCGCTGGCCAGGGTTTTGCCCGCGATGGGTGAGGTGGAGGAGCTTGGTGATGTCTCGGATCGGCTCGAAGGGGTCGAGGGGCGAGGGCAGCGAATCGAGGAGGCGCTTGAGGCGTGTCCCGACAGCGAGGCCGGCTGGATCCGGACGCTTTCGGTTTTTGGCTCGATCGGGGAAAGTGTCTATCTCGGCAACAGCCTGCCGATTCGCGAGTGGAATTGCTATGCGCAGTGGGAGCGCCCGGTGCGGACGGTGCGCGCAAATCGCGGAGCGAACGGGATCGATGGCCAGATCAGCTCCTGGCTTGGTGCGAGTGCCGCGGAGCAGAACGCGTGGGGGATTTTCGGCGATCTCACGGCGCTGTACGACATCGCGGGGCTGAAAATGCTCTCGCAGGTGGAGTGTCGGGGGCGGGTTCTCGTTGTGATTAACAACGGAGGCGGGAAGATTTTTGGGAATGTGCCGCGCTTGCAGGGCATGAGCGATTCCGCGAAAGCTTGGATGGCGGCGGAAACCCCGGCCGATTTCGGTGCGGTGGCGAAGGCTTTCGGGCTGGATCACCTATGTGTCACAAGGGTGGACGAGTTCGACGGGGTCGAAGACGGCGGGAAAGTGCTGCTGCTGGAGGTCGTTCCCGACGCTGTGCAGAGCAGGGATTTCTCCGGTTGAAGCCCCCTGTGGGGAATATGATCGAAAATTTCGCTTGGAGGTTTGGCCTCGCCCTTTCTACCCTCCGGGAGCGAGACTCATTCCTATGGCACAAAAAGATTTCACGATTCAGAACAAATTGGGCATCCACGCCCGCCCGGCTGCGCAATTCGTGAAAATGGCGAACCGCTTCAAATCCGACATTTCGGTCGAGAAGGACGGTGAGGAAGTGGATGGAAAAAGCATCATGGGTCTGATGATGCTCGCGGCCGGACACGGCTCCGTGATCGTGGTGAACGCTGAGGGCGAGGACGAGACAGCGGCACTCGAGGCCATCGGCGACCTGATCGACCGGAAGTTCGAAGAGGAGTGATCTCAATTTTAGTTTTATGTCGAAAATAACGATTCTATCTGGTGACGGTATTGGCCCGGAAGTGATGGTTCAGGCGCTGCGCGTCCTGGATGCAGTTGAGGGGAAATTTGGTTTTAAGCTGGAGCGCTCCGAGCATCTCGTCGGCGGCGCGGCCATTGATGACGGCGGACACCCGCTGCCTGCGGAGACCGTTGCAGCCAGCGAGGCTGCGGATGCGATCCTGTTCGGCTCCGTCGGCGGGCCGAAGTGGGAGAGCCTCCCGCCGGATATTCAGCCAGAACGCGGAGCCCTGCTTCCGCTGCGGAAACATTTTGGCCTTTTCGCGAACCTCCGTCCCGGTGTCTGCCTTCCCGCACTGACGGATGCATCACCGGTGAAACAGGAACTCATCGCAGATGGCTTCGATGTTCTCTGCGTCCGCGAACTCACCGGCGGGGTCTATTTCGGCTCGCCGAAAGGCCGCCACGAAGAAAACGGCGAGCCAGTCGCGCTCGACACGATGATCTACAAGAAGAGCGAAATCGTGCGGATCGCCCGCGTCGCCTTCACCGCAGCGATGGGTCGCGACAAGCGTCTGCTTTCCGTGGACAAGGCCAACGTCCTCGCTTCCTCGGTGCTGTGGCGCGAGACGGTGACCGAGATTTCCAAGGAGTTCCCCGAGGTCGAGCTTTCCCACATGTATGTGGACAACGCCGCGATGCAGCTCATTCGCAGGCCCGGCTCCTTCGATGTTTTGGTCACGGAAAACCTTTTCGGTGACATTCTTTCCGATGAGATGGCGATGATCTCAGGCTCCCTCGGGATGCTGCCTTCCGCCTCGCTGGGGAAACAGAAGAATGACGGTCGGTACTTTGGACTCTACGAGCCATCCGGCGGCTCGGCTCCGGATATCGCCGGGCAAGGAATCGCGAATCCGATCGCACAGGTGCTTTCGCTAGCGATGCTGCTGCGCTTTTCCCTCGGGAAATCCGATGTTGCTGATGCCATCGAGGCGGCTGTGGCGAAAACGATCGCCGACGGTTTCCGCACCGGTGACATCGCGACAGGCAAAGCCGGGGAGAGCAAAGTTGGTACGACGGAGATGGGGGACGCGATCATCGCACGTCTGTGAAGCTGGAAACTCCAAACTTCAAAATTCAACTCTCAAGAAGACTGGGATTTGCGGGGCTTGCACTGCTGTTGGGCGGATGCGGTCTGCAAAAGCCCACTGGCTCGCTCGCGATCCGCACGCCTGGGAGCTGGGCTGCGGCCTCTTCCGGAAACGAGGGGCGCATTTCCACCGGCTGGCTGTCGTCATTTTCCGATGCCGGACTGACGCGCAGCGTGAACGAGGCCCTGAAGCACAACCGCTCGCTGAAATCTGCCGCCGCTCGTCTCCGCGAGGCCAGGGAACAGCCTATCATCGCCCGCGCCGGACAACTTCCCTCCGTGGACGTCGGCGGGCGCGGAAGTCTCACCGACAGCTCATCCATCTCCCTTACGGAAAGTTACGGGCTGAATCTTGCCGCATCTTGGGAGCCGGATCTGTGGGGACGCCTCCGCGACCTCACCAGCGCTGCCGATGCCGATGAGCGGGCGGCCATCGAGGATTTTCGCGGGGCACGCTTGTCGCTCGCAGCAAATGCCGCAAAGGCTTACACGAATCTCATTTCCGCCGGGCAGCAGGTCGCCGATGCGCAGTTCACCCTGGAATCGTTCGAGAAAAACCTCCGTATCATCGAGCGCAACTACAAGGCCACCGGTGAAGGGCCGCTCGACATCCAGTTCGCCCGCACCAACGTGTCTTCCGCCCAGCGTACCCTCGAAGTTCGGCGGCTCGCCCGGCAAAACGTGGCGCGCACGCTGGAGGTGCTGCAAGGCAAATATCCGAGCGGAGGGTCACGCGCGAAAAGGGAACTTCCGTCACTCCCCGGCTCCGTCCCTTCCGGTATTCCGGCCGGACTTATCGAGCGCAGGCCGGATCTTGCCGCGGCTCGCGCAGATATTTTCGCCTCGGCGAAACGTGCGGATGCGGCCCGCAAAAGGTTACTACCTGACTTTTCCCTCACCGGCTCCAGCGGCGCGGCGGGTGCACGCCTTTCCGATCTGACCAGTCTCGATTTCCTCGTTTCTTCGATCTCCGCAAGGGTCGATCAGGTGGTGTTTGACGGTGGTGCGCTCAAGGCGCAGGCACGCGGCGCGCTTGCCCGCAACGACCGCTTCGTCAATGAATACGCGCAGCTCGCTCTCGAGGCGTTCCGCGAGGTCGAGGCAACGATCTCCGCAGACCGCTCGCTGGCCTTGCAGGAGAAGTTCCTGAACGACGAAGTCAGGCAGGCGGAACAGGCCGAGAAGCAGGCCAACAGGGATTATGCCGAGGGAGTAAACCCGAACATCCTCTCCGTCCTCGAGGCCCAACGCCGCGCCAACAACGCCCGCTCTGCTATCATCCGCCTCCGCAACCAGCGCCTCCAGAACCGCTTTGATCTGCATCTGGCATTGGGCGGGGATTTCACGACAAGCGCGAAGTGAAACGTAGCTGGCGCATCCTGCGCCAGGCCGTTCGGGGGGATTCCAGCTCCCAGTCAACCACTGCGAGGAGCCATGACGGCTCTTTAAACGGTCTGAGGTCAGAGTCCCCAGCCACGATTGTCCTGTGTAAAAACGAATTGCATCTTTGATGGACTAAGAGTAAGATTTTCCTACGATGACCACCGTTCTTTCACAAAAAGGCCAGATCGTCCTGCCCAGCGCCGTGCGCGAGCAACTGCACCTCGAGCCGGGGCAGGATTTTGAGGTCATCATCGAGGATGAGGACAGCATCACCCTTCGCCGTATCAATCGTCCGCCCAACCATGGCTTGGTGGATCATCTTCTTGCCTGTCCTTACCCGTTCGAGATTCCTCCGCGGGCAAAAGATTTTACCAAGCCGCTTTCTCTGTGAGCTACCTCGTGGATACGAATGTCTTCAGCGAACTGGCCAAGACCAAACCGGATGCCCAAGTCGTCGCGTGGCTACGCGACCACGAACCGGATCTCTACCTGAGCACCATCACCATCGGCGAGCTCCGCCGTGGCATTGAGAAGCTTCCCGCCGGAAAGCGGAAAACGGCGTTACAAAGCTGGTTCACCGGCCTCTGCAAGCGGATGGAAGGTCGCATTCTTAGCTTTAACACGAGCACCGCCCACATCTGGGGGCAACTGGTGGCCGCATGGGACAAAAAGGGCATCAGCGTCCCTTCACTCGATAGTCAACTCGCCGCCACCGCGCATCGCCACAACCTGACCATGGTCACGCGGAATGTCCCTGATTTCCAGAACACGGGAGTAAAGATCTTTAATCCCTTTGCTCCGTAGCTGGCGCATCCTGCGCCAGGCCGTTCGGGGGGATTCCAGCCCCCCGTAAAGTACAGCTACGCGACCGTCGGAGGCTCTGGACTGCTGCGGTTCATATCCGCAGCCTTCAGGGTGGATGTTGATTGCGCGGGAATACCCCGCAGCCACGATCATCGACGCTTCCCGTGAGAGCTGGGAATAAGAATCCCAGCAGTCCAGAGCCTGCGGCGCAATTCCTCCGCAACATTCAAAAAGTAGGCGTCCGAAGGGGAAGTCACAAGGCGTTGGGAAAGCACCCACAATTTTGTTACCTGGCTTGTGATTATCAGAGACGTCAACGCAAAGAAATGAACTTGGATACGCCTAACAAGTGTAGAAGTAAGTCGCGGTGGCACCGCGTAAACCTACTCAGGCTCAGTCAGCTTGATTTTCTCGTCCTTGTGCTTTGCAAGCAGGGCATCGAGCCGTGGCTCGATCTCGGCCTTGTTGCCCATGATCATCCAATAGCGGTATTCCAAGGTCGATTGGGGACCGAGTTTGACGGTGCCGATCGGAGCGAGATGCATGCATGGAGAGTCCGTTGGTTTTGCGTTGGGGTTGTATTTCCCATGCGGACCGAAGTTCCAGTGGTTGTTTGCCGTGGGGCTGAATACCGTGATGCCCTGTCCGTTGTCTGCAAAACAGGCCATGATATTGAGTTTTGGATGGGCACGGCCCCATGGCGGTCCGGGTGCTTGTTTCACTTTCTCCCACGTACCATCGCCGAGGTACATTTCGACGTTGCGGAACTTGCTGGTGAAGTAGCAGGCGGGAGTTCCTGATGCCGGGGAACGGCTTTGCCCCAGCTGTCGTTTTTGCTCCGTTTGCAGATCAGGTGGTTGCTAACCTCGATGACATTCGGCATGTCCGCCACAATTTCCGTGATCTGCACCATGACTGCTTCGGCTTCCTCGTCGGGCATGTCCCACAGCTTCGGAACCATCTCGGCTTAGAGTCTCTTGCCGGCGTAATAGGATTGCTGCAGCAGTCGAACCGGGTCGTGAATGTTGATGCTGTTTTCAGGATGGTTTTTCCATGAAAGCCAGGTAACCGCCGCGGCCATGGAGCGATCGATTGCTATCTTCACTACTTGGTTGTCGATATGGAGCAGATCCGGCTTGGGGCTTTCCGGTTTCGCTTCCTAAGAGATCGCCAGCAGCAGGGCTGCTATTCCAATTTTAAGAAAACCGGTTTTGAGCTTCATCGGCAATAGCTATTCATAGGTCTGGTATCCGGGCAACACCGATGTCCTTACAACTCCCTTGCGTGAATCGCGTGACTCCAGTCGCGCAAGACACCGCTCCATAAGTGACCGGCGCGACAGGAGTCACGCGTTCCTATTCTGGTCTATGCTGCACGAGATAGTCGGCGTGGGCTATTTCTGCAGGTGGACGAAGCAGCCCTTCTTGTTGCCTACGACGATGTCGGTCTTTTTGTCACCGTTCACGTCGGCGGCCATGACCTGGCAGCCGATACCGCTGTCATCATCGATGATCTCGGCGGTGTAGGAGGCTTTGCCGTCCTTGCGGTTCAGGAGAAATGCATAGAGGACGGCGGGTTCGTTCGGCTCCGGGTCGCCCTTGGGGCCGTGTGCCCAGAAGCGTTTGCCGGTGACGATGTCGATGGTGCCGTCGCTATTGATGTCGGCGATATCGATGCCGTGTGGCTGGGAGAAGGCGACGCCGGTGGAGCCTTTTTCATTCTTGGTATCGGTGAGCAGGTGTCGCGCCCATGATCCGTCTTCCTTTTGCTCAAACCAGCAGAGGCCGAAGCCGTGGGCTTCGAGTGAGGTGATGACGTCGGTGCGGCCGTCGGCGTTGACATCGTAGCCATACATCTGTGCCCCGCCTTTACCGAAGTCCATATCGTGGCGTTTCCATGGGGATTTCCCGTCCCAATCGGCGGGTTGTTCCCACCAGCCCTTGGCTTCGAGGATGTCGGTGAGGCCGTCGCCGTTGATATCGCCGTGGCCGATGCCGTGGGTGAAGCGCTGGTAGTCCTTTTTGTTCTCCGGGGAAATGGCGTTCCATTTCCATGCGGCATCGGGGTTGGCTGGATCGGAGGTGGCGTAGCCGACGGTGCCGTTGCTCATGCAGAGGAGGTCCAGGCGCTTGTCACCATCGATATCCGCGAGCATGGGGGATTCGTTGTCAGTGACGGCGATGGCGGTGTGACGAGACCACGAGCTTTCTGCTGTGCCGGGGTTCTCATACCAGAAGGTTTCCTTTCCAGGAAAGCCGATGACCAGGTAGTCGGGCCGACCATCGGCATTGAAGTCGCCGGAGTAGGAGAGGAAGTTGTCCGAGTATGCGTTCTTCTTGCTGAGTTCACCCTCGAAGCCGGGAATTTTTTCTTCCCCGATATCGAAGTTTTTGGAGGCCGGATAGATCGTGTGGGTGGTTTTGAAATCCGGTCCCTCGAACCAATACGGACCGGAGAGGATATCCATTTTGCCATCGGCATTTATATCCGCGACGCAGGCGCCCTCCGCCCAGAAATAGCGGGAGAGTTGGTGCTTCTCCCATTTTGCTGTGAGGGGGGCTGGCTTGGTCGAGATCACCGCCGTGGTAACTCCGGCGGCGGCGAGAAGGGGAAGGAGGATCGGCTTCATGGCGGTGGTTTTCCGGAAACCGGTTGCAGGGCTTATTCGGCCGCAACATCCCAGCGCAGGATGCGACCCCACTTGTTCCACTCGGTGGTGACGACATTGCCGTCCTTATCGAAAGTGGCACCGTGTGGAGAGGTCGTGACTCCTTCACGCCAGTTTTCGGGGGCGACTTTATTGGTGTTGAACTCCTTGGGGTTGTCGTTTGCACCGAGGCGTTTGACGACTTTTCCTTCTTTGTCGAGAATGGTGATGCCGCTGGCTAGTTGGGCGACGGCAGCGAGGTCACCATGGAAATCGACGGTGCAAGGACGGGCGACGCCGGTGGCGAATACGCTGAGGAAATTGCCTTCCAGATCGAGGTGAACGAGGCGGTCGTTGGAGCGGTCGCAAACCAGAACGCGAGCGGGCTCATAACGGGTGTCGAAGGCGAATTTGTGGGCGGTCTTGAATTTCCAAGGTTCGCCTTTGCCTGCGACGGTGCTTTTGAATTTCCCGTCCTTGTCGAAGATGAAAATCCGGTCGGAGCGATATCCGTCGATGATCCAGATGTCGCCGTTCGGAGCGCGATCCGCATGGGTAAGTGCGAACTTGGTTCCGATTTCTTCAGGAAATGCCGAGAGTGGGATTTCGAGAAGGACTTCGCCGTCCGTGCCGAGTTTGAGGAATGCGGTTTTTGGGTCGCCGAGGCAGGCTGCGTAGAGGATGTCCTTGCCATCTTCCTGCACGATGGTGAAACCGTGGTGGTTGTTGCGGGCGTTGGGGAGGTTGCGGAGGTATTCGCCTTTAGGGGAGTAAATCTGGATACCACTTTTGTCACCACCGACGATGGAAACGTAGAACAGGCCTTTGGAATCGACATCGATTTCGCCGTGTGAGTCACCGACGTGCTCGAGACCCTTGGGGGCGTTGAGCCAGTCTTTCTTGTGATTGTATTCGTGTGCGGTGGCGATGGTCGCGAATGCGGCGAGGAGTAGGATTGGTTTCATAAGTTTCAAATTTCAAAATTCAACCCTCAATAAAAGAGGGTCAGAAGGTGGATAGTTTTGCGTTTGTTAAAAATGCTCGCCGGGATGCTGGCAAGCTTGGGGCGGGACAGGAAGTTGGAAGTTGAGTTTCAGGCGCATCTTGGACAGATACCGAAAAACTCAAGTTCATGATACAGGCCGCGGTAGCGGGTTTTTTCACGGATCTCGTCCTCGAGTTCGTGGACGGGGCAGGGGGCTTTGATGGCCTCGATTTTCCCGCAGCCGGTGCAAATGAGGTAGTCGCTGTGTTTGCCTGGCTGGAGTAGGGTGAAATAGGCAGCGCGCTCGTGGAGGCCAAGGCGACGGAGGATGCCGTGCTCAGTGAGTCTTTGCAGGAGGCGGTAGACAGTCGCCTTGTCACACAGCTCGGTGAGGCGCGGTGAGGCTGAAAGCTCGGCGAGTGTCATCGGGCGCTCTGCCTCGACAAGCGTTGCCAGCAGTTCCTCAAGCGCTTTCGTGCGGCGCAGGCCTAGCTCCCTGCAGCGGGCGACGGCCAATGTGACGACTTGTTGCATCCTTATGGGAGGATAGCGTTGGGCATATGGAAGGGAAGGGGAAATTCGCCGACTATTTCCGCATTTCAAGCACGGCATCGGCGAAGGCCTTGCCCATCACAGCGAAGGTTTTCGCACATCCCAGATAGTGGTAACCCGCATTGGAGGCACCGCGCTTGCGGATGGCGCTTTCCTCGGGCGTGATCAGTTCGGTCTCGAATTTCGCCAGGTAAGCCTTTTGGTCGTCTGCTGACATCGAGCCGTCCTTGTTCGGGCTATTCTTGTTTTTCGTTCTCAGGAGATGCGCCATCTGTTTCACCTTCCCGCGTTTCTTCTCGATCTCACCGAGTTGCTCGTCCCAGAACGGGCTTGTCGGAACGGCGGTGACGTTGCCCTTGAATTCCGGAAGCGAGGCCAGAGCGGCCATCGCCTCGCGGAATTGCTGATTATCGCCGCCCGGATCTTTTCCGCCAACGCCCATCACCCCGATGACGAAGGGCATTTTGGGAGCGTCGAAATCCTTGCGGACATCGCGGATGAAATCGGCCATCCACCCGCTGTATTTGGCGAAACGGTTCTGTTTGCTGTCCGCTGGGAGCGTCGGATAGACGTCGCGGTTTATCATATCGTTGAAGCCTTGGAACCAGACGAAACCGGCGATCTCATAGCCATCCTTTGCATCGTAATCCGGGACTACGCGCTTGATGTCGCCGAGCACGCTTTTTACATGGGATGTCATCAGCCGGTAGTAGTGGCCGGAATTGCTTTCGGGGTTCTTGTCCTTCTCGATGTCCTTTTCGCTGCGCGGATAGACTCCTGCACTCGGCGGGCGGTAGTCGTAGTAAAGCGACTTGCCACCCCACGCCGTCTTGATGATGAGCACGGGTTCCTCGAACGCCCCGTCCATCGTGATCCCGAATGTGAATTCCGGGCCGATCTTTCCGCCGTCCTCGGTAGGGTTGCCACGGGAGCCGTAGCCGGTGGTCAGTTTTCCGAAGCCCTCGCCGTTGTTTTCCCCTCTGCCGGTGAAATAGGTGATCCAGGCACCGTCCGTGATGCGGGGCGTGCCGTCCTTGTTGCGCATTTTTTTTAGGAGCGGGGCGGTGGCGGGATCGTCGCCGATGTAGTCGAAGGTCTCAACCCGGGCGAAGCCCTCCATGTTGGATTGTCCAGCGAGTATGAAGACTTTAAGTGGTTTCGCTGAGGCACTGGCCAGTAGGGAAAGTCCCAGTGCTGCTATGCCGAGTGTGGATGTGAGTTTCATGGTCTGGTTTCTTGACTCAGAAAAGTTTCGTCTGTGGGTCGTCCGGTTTCGGCGGCAGTGGCGCGCCGATCTTCGTGTAGGCGGCGGGCATGGCGGTTCTTCCGCGCGGAGTGCGCTGGATGAAGCCCTGCATGATAAGGAACGGCTCGTGGACTTCCTCCAGCGTTGAAGCGTCCTCACCGACGGCGACCGCAAGAGAACTCAGGCCGACGGGACCCCCACCGAACTTGTAGATCATCACTTCGAGCAGGCGCTTGTCCATTTCGTCGAGGCCGTCGGAATCGATCTCGATCATGGCGAGGGCGGCGGCGGCGTTTTCTTGGTCGATGACACCGGATCCGCGCACCTGAGCGAAGTCGCGGCTCCAGCGGAGGAGGGCGTTTGCGACGCGGGGAGTGCCGCGCGAGCGAGCGGCGACCTCGAGGGCTCCGTCTCGGTGAATTTCTACTTCGAGGAGGCCGGCTGAGCGCTCAATGATGTCGGCGAGTTGCTCGTGGTTGTAGTAGTCGAGGCGGTTGATGAGCCCGAAACGGGAGCGCAGCGGCGCGGTCAGCATCCCGGAGCGGGTGGTGGCTCCGACGAGCGTGAAGCGCGGGAGATTGATCTGGATTGAGCGTGCGGAGGGGCCGGAATCGATGATGATGTCGAGCCGGTAGTCCTCCATCGCGGGGTAGAGGTATTCCTCGATGGCCGGGTGCAGACGGTGGATTTCGTCGATGAAAAGGATGTCGCCTTTCTGGATGTTCGTGAGGATTCCGGCGAGGTCTCCGGCTTTCTCAATCTGCGGACCCGAGGTGGTGTGCATCTGGGTGCCGGCGGCCTTGGCGATGAGGTTTGCCAAGGTGGTTTTGCCCAGACCCGGGGGGCCGGAGAGGAGGACGTGATCCAGAACGTCGCCGCGGCGTTTTGCGGCCTCAAGCATGAGGAGGACGCGATCCTTAACCTTTTCCTGGCCTATGAATTCGGAGAAGGCCGGGGGGCGCAGCGAGACATCGAAGGGCGTCTCCGGCGCTTCGGTGGTCTGTTGGTAGAAGTTTTCTGGCATGGAAGGTTGGGGGATTTCTACCGCAAAGACGCGAAGGCGCAAAGGCGCAAAGGCTGGGGTTATGGAAGTTTTTGAGATATTTCCTAGGGCTCATGATTCCGGCTGGTTACGCATGAAATCGGCAATTTGTTTAAAAAAGGAATCGAGAAATGAGCGGGCGTATGCAGGGACTTTAGTTTCATCCATGGCCTCGCCCATCAGCTTGAGCCAACGATCACGCTCGGCGATACCGATCTGGAACGGTGCGTGGCGCATCCGCAGGCGTGGGTGACCACGTTTTTCCATATAGGCGTTGGATGCTCCGAGGCGGAAGAGCATGAAATCGGAGAGGCGTTCTTGCGAGCCTTCCCAGTCGTCATCGGGATACATCGGGCCGATGAGGTCGTCGTTGCGGACGCGGCGATAGAAGGCTGCGACCATGGCTCGGATGCCGGCTTCGCCGCAGGCTTTGATCACGTCTTGTTCAGTGGGAGTCATGGGGATGTGTTGGGTGGGGCGTGGGCTTTCAGTCCGCGGTGGTTACAGGCTTGGGAAGTCATATAGCTCCTTGGTAATGATCTCTGTCTTGTCGCTGTGGAACCATTCCACGTAACGCCAGTCGCTTGTGCGAACCGTGTAGCCCATCGCTTCTTTTTCGTCCGGCGACCCCAAATGCCATGTCGCAAAAACTGGCTGAACGCGTGTGTCTTGGCTTCGAGGTTTGCGTTTCCGAAATGCTTCGCAAAGCTTTCACCCGCCAGTCCATCGGGCTGGGGGAGGCCGGCGAGATCGCACAGGGTGGGATAGATATCCACGGACTCAACGATCTGCTGACGTTTGGTTTCTTCTTTATGGTAGGAATGGTCAAACGGGTGGTGGTGGTATGAAGCGCGGCTTTGCAAGCCGCTGGGGGTTGGTTATGCGGAGTGGGTGAACTTTGCGGGACGTCAGAAAGCGGATTGAAAAGCCGCGCTCCCTAGGCCTTTGGAGAGCCGTGCTTTCAGTCGGATTGGATGGGATTGGAAAACTTCCGGTGGCGCATGATTGCGACGATGAAGAGGACGAGAGCAGCGAGGGCGAAGGGAATCGCGAGCATGCTCATGATGATCGATGTGGAAATCGCACCAGCGAGTTCGGCGGGATCGGCAGCTCCGGTCGCACTCAAGGTGCTGAACGCATTGATCATCGCGAGGGCGGGCACGGCGACTCCGGCACAGATTGACAGAACCAGAGAGGCTGCGGAAATCCAGATCATCTTTCCCCAGAATTTGCGTTTGTTTTCGGCGTCTGTCTGACGGGTCATTCGTGGATGGGCTTTATTGATACCGATGGAATCGGCGACCGAAGATCGCCGCTAGGTCACATCCCCGCCTCGGCGAGGCGGTCGGCCATTTCGTGTTTCATGAGCTCGGCGGTGACCTCGCCGAGTTCGCCGGACATGATGCCGTCGAGGTTGTGGGAGGTGAAGCCGATGCGGTGGTCAGTGCAGCGGCTCTGCGGGAAGTTGTAGGTGCGGATTTTTTCCGAGCGGTCGCCTGAGCCGATGAGCGAGCGGCGGTTCTCGGAATACTCCGCCTGCTGCTCCTGCATTTTTTTTTCGTAGAGCCGTGAGCGCATGATCTGGAGGGCCATCTCCTTGTTCTTCGTCTGGGAGCGGCCGTGCTCGCAGCGGACGTAGAGACCCGTCGGTAAATGGAAGATCTGGACGGCGGAATCGGTGGTATTGACGTGCTGGCCGCCTGCGCCGCCTGCGCGGCAGACCTCGATGCGGAGGTCTGTCATTTTCATGTCCACATCGATCTCTTCCGCCTCTGGGAGGACGGCAACGGTGATCGTGGAGGTGTGGATGCGCCCCTGTGTCTCGGTGGCCGGGACACGTTGCACGCGGTGGACACCGGATTCGTATTTTAGGTGGCGGAAAACCTCGTCACCGGTGACTTTCAGGATCACTTCCTTGAAGCCGCCGACCTCCGAGGGCGAGCTCTCTAGGTGTTCGGTCTTCCAGCCCTTCGTATCGGCGTAGCGCTGGTAGAGGCGCATGACCTCTCCGGCGAAGAGCGAGGCCTCGTCGCCTCCGGCACCGGCGCGGATCTCGACAAGCGCGTCGCGGTCCTCGTTTGGATCGGCGGGGAGGAGGGCGTATTGTATGTCCTCGCGGAGCTTTTTCAGGGACTTCTCAAGCTCCGGGATTTCCATGGCAGCCATCTCGGCCATCTCTGGATCGTCGGAGCGGGCGAGTTCCTGGTTTTCGCTGAGCTGCGTCTCGGTGGACTGCAGGGTGTCCCAAAGCTCCAGTGTCTGCTGCAGCTTGCGGTGCTCGCGCAGGATCTCCGTTGCCCGCTTCGGGTCGGAAAAAAGTTCGGGGTCTCCGACCGCTTCCTCCAGTTCACGGAAGCGTTCTTGGCGTTTGGCGATGAGCTGGGAGTAGTCCACGGGAAAAATTCAAATTTTAAAACTCAATCCGCCGCGGCGGATCAAGAGGGAAGAAGAGTAGGGCGCTGGTATTAGCGTGATATTGCGGGGCTGTCCAATCTTGCATTGGGGTGCTCGGTATACTGGGTGCCTGGCATGGACTCCGATCTGTTTTAAAAATGCAGAATCTGGAGATTGGTATTTGGCTAACTGACAGCCCAAGTCCAACATGATCCCATGAATGATATGAACAACAGCCCCACTATCCTCGCCGGAATCGATTTCTCGGACTCCTCAGCCATCGTGCTGAGGCATGCGATTCATGCAGCGGAGCCTTTGGGTGCGAAGGTGGTTGCGGTGCATGTCCTCGACAAGGGGCTGCGGGAACACCGGGAGGCAAGCGGTCTCGGTAATCCCGGATTTGAGGTGATCAAGGAGCAGGCGGAGGAACGGTTCGCGGCGCTGCTGGCGGGAAAGGAGTGCAGTGTGCCGGTTCAGTTTCTCGTGAAGATCGGCAAGCCGGCGGAGGAGTTGCGCCGCATTGCGGCCGACCTGGACGTCTCTTTTCTTGTTATTTCCGCAAATGACCTAACCAAGAAGCGGTTGGGTTCCATCGCGGCGCGATGCCTGAGGATGGTGCCGTGCGATGTGCTGGTGCTGCGCGACTGGCAGGGAGGGGATTTCGGAAAGATCGTGGTGTGCACGGATTTTTCGAAGACGGCGGATCGGGCGATCGAGAGAGCCGCTTCACTGGCGCAGCACTGCGGCGCGCATTTGGAGATCGTCAACGTGATGTATCCGCCGGGGCGCGACAGCTGGGGCAAGGTGCTGGAGCACGCGGCGGATTCACCGACGACTTACGAGGATGACTGCAAAGCGGAGGTAAGGGGGATGATGGATCGCTGCCTGGGTAGGAATAAGGCCGCCCTTGAAGGTGTGCGGCACGAGGCTGTGGTGCTGGAGTCCCAGTTGCCTGCGGTCGAGATCACCGGGCATGTGCGTTCCATCGCTGCGGATCTGGTGGTGATGGGAACCCACGGACACTCGCCCATCGCGAGCCATTTCATCGGGACGAATGCGGAGCGCCTGATCCAGGATGCGCCGGTCTCGGTGTTTGCGGTGAGGTAGGGTGGGAGTGGAAAGCCTCGCCCCGAGACGGGGCTTGCACGGCCTGCTGCGAGACGCGGCAGCTACGTTCGTGGCGATGAGTTGGGAGGATTCGGGTGGATTCAGGGAGTCTTGCCAGTTGCCCGTGTTGTTGCTGGGCGCATCAGGATTTATGCGAGGGATCCGAGGGTAATCCCGGTGACGTAACAGAGGAGGTCTGACTTCAGGAAACCGGCTCCGAGCAGGAGTTTTCCGGGCAAGCTCTGCCGGAGTTGGTTGATCCACGGTGCCTGGTAGAGTTGGCTGAACTCTACGGAAAAGGATATTGCGATTGCAGCAGCGGCGATGGCTGCGGTGGGTGCTCTCGGGAAGGTGAAACCCAGAACTAGAAAGACAGTGAGTGCCCAGAGAGTGTCACCGGCATAGGTGGCGAGAAACGGGGGGATGTGGGAGGCGGCAGCGGAGCGGGACGCGAGTCCTGCCGCGATGATGATGAGGGTGGCGAGAGCGTAGATGGGGCGGGATCGGTGCATGAAGATCTCTGGTTGTGCTGGAGGCGAGACGCCTCTTTTACGGCCTGCCGCGGGACGCGGAAGCTACTTCGTCCTGCTGGGAGTGTTCGGGGACGAGGTGGGAGCTAGTTCTTTCTACTCAGTCCAATCCTCGCAGCGGAGATCGGGAACGCGTTTGAATTCTCGGAAATTCGCGGTGACGAGAGTGGCTCCGGCGGCGCGGGCGGTGGCGGCGATGATCAGGTCGTTGGGGCTGATGGGGGTTCCCTTCGTTTCTAGGTCGTAGCGGATTTCTGCGTAGTGCGTGGCTGCCCCGGAATCGAAAGGCAGGCTTTGGAAGGGGGCTAGCAGTTCCCCGATCCGGGCTGTGAGTTCCTTGGCCTTGCTACTGCGTTTCGCCCCGAAGAGGAGTTCGGCGCGGATCAGTTCGGTGACGCAAAGTTCGGAAGCGGTGTGGGATTTTAGGTTTTCCACCAGCGCGGCGTTCGGCCGCCGCAGGAGGTAGGACCAGATGTTCGTATCGAGGCAATACACTGCAGTTAGTCCTCGAGGTTGGGGATAGGGCGGTGCGAACCATCCCGGGACGGTGGATCGAAGTCATTCCCGGCGACTCCCGTGAAGAGCGAGACATGATCCCAAGCTGTGGCTTCAGATTCTTCGGCTGCCTTCGCTAAATGCTTCCGCGCCCAACTGGAAAGAGAAACCGCCTCTCGCTTTGCCGCGAGCGTGAGTTTCCGTTGGGTCTCGGAATCGAGATAGATGGTAAGCTGGGACATTTCGGGAAGCTTATCAAGAGAAAGATGATTGGCAAGTATAAGTGCCGATTGTCTCTCGTGTGCAGCGATACTAGGGAAGGGAAGGTTTGGGGAAGGGGGCGGTTAAAGTGGTTTGGGGAGATCGATTGGGGGTAGACTTTTTTTAAGGCCGTTTTACAAATACCACATCGAGCGATCCACGCGGGATAGTGGCGCCGCAGGCTTTGGACTGCTGGGATTCTTTATTCCCAGCTCTCACGGGAAGCGACGCTTCACCGGAGCGTTTGAGCTGTCCGATCTCCGGGGGGACGTGTGCGACCTATGTTAGATAATTCGAGAGCCCCCTTACCAGATAGCCGACAAGATTCGATTTTCTCCAACGCCGAGTCGTATGAGGCTCTCTCTTCTGGAGTCTTTTTTGGCAGAGGCCGGGAATGAAGTGGTTCGGAGCTCGTCCGAAGAGCCCCGATTACTGGAAGAATATGGGCTGGGGCGGACGGGTAGCGAGTGATTTTTTTGTCGAGTGAGGTATCGTGGGGAGAGAGTAAATATGAATTTCAGCTCCCTATGATAGTTCGTGGATCAACCGATGCCCACGGATCTATTGCTCATCATCGGGGCGTAATTCGGAGTAACTCCAATCCCAGCGATCCAGTAGCTCGGATGCATCACTATCGAATTCCTTGCGGTAATAATGTTCATGTGGCGAGGGAACCTCCGGGATGCCTTCGGTGAATTTGAGGCTTTTGAAACATTCGAGAAATTTCGCTGTGATGCCATATGCGAAGATCAGATTGTGGCGATCCCACACCAGTGTAGCCTGATCCGTTGGGGAATGGATCCAAAGATCGAACCTAGAATCGGAGGAAAAGAAGCTGCCGAACCGATCGAGGAAGTCCTTCAGCTCTTCGCCAGCCAATGGTGAGCTCTGGTATCTGCCAGGTTTTCCTTCGCCACGTGGGGTGTGAACACATACAGCACGATGCAGGGCTCCGACATGCATTCCGTCAGCTTACCGAAAACCTTGGTGTCACCATGCGGGAGGGTGGCTTCGATCCGCGGATTTGTTTCGCGCGAGGAGGAGTCCCGGAATACGGGCGGATGAACGCGCTCCTGCCAGATTCCATCCGCAAGATGTCCGATCTTGTATGCCGGTTCCAGCATGGATCCGGTTGTGGATTCGCTCACCTCGTGGCGATGACCTGGGAGGTGAAGCCTTTGAGGTAGGAAGTTTCCGGAAGGGTGATGAGGACGGGGTGGTCGGGGCGCTGGGTGTGCTCGGCGACGAGGCGCAGGGATTTCTTGGCGTCGACTGAGGCGTCGGCGAGATTGGAGAGGAAGAGCTCGCGAGAGGCGTGGTGGGAGCAGCAGAAGGTGGAAAGGAGGCCGTCCTTTTCGAGGAGTTTCAATGCGCGGAGGTGGATCTCCTTGTAGCCGCGCATGGCGTCGTTGAGTGTCTTCTTGTTTTTTGTGAAGCTGGGAGGATCGAGGATGATGAGGTCGTATTCCGGTTCAGCGGCTTTGATGAAATCGAAGACGTTGGCCTCGATAACATCGATATCCAGGTTGTTTAGTTCGGCGTTTTTGCGGGCGGAGGCGCAGGCGGGGCCGGAGATGTCTACGGCGGTGACTTTGGCGGCGCCGGCTTTGGCGCAGGCGAGGGCGAAGCCGCCTTGGTTGGTGAAGCAGTCGAGGACGCGTAGGCCTTTGGACATTTTCGCGATCTCGGCGTGCGCCTGTAACTGGTCGAGGTAGAGACCTGTCTTCTGGCCGTCGATGAGGTCGATCTCGTAGGTGATGCCGTTGGACTCGACGGGGAAGGAGCCGGGGTTTTCGCCGTGGATGAGTTCGATGGATTGCTCCATGTCCTCGGCTTTGCGGGAGGGGGAGTCGTTGCGGAGGGTGATAGATTTCGGAGCGAGAAGTTCCACGAGGGCGTCGCGGATGAGGTCTTTCCGCATGTCCATGGCGAGGGTGGTCGTCTGGACGCAGAGGTGATCGCCATAGCGGTCGACGATGAGGCCGGGGATGCCATCGGACTCGGACCAGACGAGGCGGCAGAGGGTTTCATCGATGCCTTCGAGCTCCTTGCGGAGATTGATTGCCTGCTGAATACGGCGGGTGAAGAAGTCGAGGTCGAGATCTTGGCGGCGGCGCGAGAAGCGGCGAGCGACGATCTGGGAAGCGGGGTTGAAGATCGCGGAGCCGAGCGGGCGGTCGCGGAAATCTTTCAGCGTGATGACATCGCCGGGCTGTGGGTTTCCGAAGGATTTTTTGATCTCGGAGGCGTAGACCCATTCGTGGCCGTGGAAGATTCGAGCGCGTGGGGAAATGATGAGGCCGGGCATGCGCGAGACCATAAATTTTAAACCTTAAACTCCAAGGAAGAACTAGGGAGGCAGGATGCTTCCTGGATGGCTCACGGCGGGACGCCGCTTTCACGGCCTGCTGCGGGACGCAGCAGCTACTTAATCTTGCTTAAGATTTCGAGTTTAGGGCTTCTCGAAGATGAGGAGATGCTGCCAGGGGAGGCCGGGCTTGTTTTCGAGGAAAGTGAAGCCGAGGGCTTCGTATTCCTTGATGACCTGGGCTTCGGTCATCTTGTGGAGGGGCTTGATGGGGACTTCCGGGTCTTCGCCGCGGTATTCGAGGAGGTAGATTTTTCCGCCGGGCTTGAGGGCTTTGCGGAGGGAGGTGAGCATCTCGGCGGGGTGGGAGAACTCGTGGTAGGCATCGACCATGAGGGCGGCGTCGAGGGTGTTGGCGGGGAGCCTGATGGATTCGATGGTGCCGAGGTGGGGTTGGACGTTGGTGATGCCGAGTTTGGTGGATTCGGTTTTGAGGTGGTCGAGCATTTCCTGCTGGATGTCGACGGCGATGACTTGGCCTTTCGGAACGAGGGGGGCGATGCGGAAGCTGTAGTAGCCGGAGCCAGCGCCGATATCGGCGATGATGGTGTCCGGGGCGAGACCGAGCATGGCGATGGCTTTGGAGGGGGCTTCTTCCTTTTCGCGCTCAGTGCGCTCCAGCCAGCCGATGCCGGGGTGGCCCATGACGTGAGAGATTTCCCTGCCCATGAAGATTTTCCCGATGCCGTCGCGGGAGGCGGGGGCGGTGGTGTAGCCGGGAAGGGCGATTGGTGGCGGCTGAGCGGGCGGAGTGGGCTGGCTATCTTCCGGCTTGACGGAGGTATCCGGGCTTGTGAGGTCGGGGGCGACTACAACAGGGGTCGGCTTTTCAGGTGCTGACTTTTTCGCGGACTCATTGCGCAGGAGGATGAGCGGGATGAGGAAAAGCCCGAGGAGGATGAGCGGAACGAGGATGAGGTAGCGGGATTTCATGGTGATCTTGGATACGGGGCGAATGTCCCCGACCTTAGCCTTGCGTGGAAAAGATGGAAGGCCGGGGATGTGCTGCTTCTTCCTGTCGTTGGAGGTTGACCGGTAAGCGGTGCGAGGCTAGATTCCGTCATGTCTCGCCGTCGAACAACGGCACATGTTTCGTGGCTAACATTTGTCCAATCAGAGTAGGGAAGTTTGAAGGTTTCAGTTGGATTCGCTGCGAGGGCAAGGGTTCATTTCTGAACAGTCCCGCAGTCAAGGAATTCGGCGAATCCAGGATCAAGCTTGGGGAGCTGTGCCTGGTGGTGGATCTGATTGCCTGCACCGGGATGGATTCGACGTTTATGGGCACGCTGGCCGGACTAGCCAGCAGGGTTTCCGAGAACAACGGGGTGCTGCAGGTGGCGGATCCGGGGGGTAGGAACAAGGACTCGCTTGAAGATTTGGGGCTGGATTTCCTGATGGAGATCGATCCCTGCGAGGCCGTCTGGAAAGATGTCGCGGAAAAGGCAAGGGATCTGCTGAAGACGAAGGTGGCTGGAATGCAAGCGGGGACTGAACTCCACACACGGCATGTCCTTGAGGCGCATGAGATCCTTTCCGACGCAAACGAGGGCAACAGGGAGAAATTTTCCGGGGTTGTCGGGGCGCTGGAGAGTCAGCTTGCCGAGAAGACGAAGAAGTCCCGCTGAACCCATATGATCGACGACTCCACTCTATGGGCCATCGGCGTTTCGCTGGTGTTGGGTGCGGGGCTGGTGGTGGCGCTGAGAAACCAGCGGCGCAGGGCGAAGCGTATCCGCAAGAGATTTCGCGAGATGGAGGGCGAGGAGCAGCGGATGTTCACTTTTCTTCACGACCTCGGGCTGGCGATCGGCACGGAGCCGACTGACGGGGCGCTTTCCCGAATGATCGTGGAAGGGGTGCTCGGAGTTGTCGGTGCGAAGGGCGGGGTAATCTATTATGAAGCGAAAGATCCAGGATTCCTGAAGCCAGCGTATGTATCGGAAGGCTGCCCTCCGTTGGTGGCGGTGCCGGATGAAATTTTAAAAAGGGCGGAATCCGATCCTCGCGCACTGGAGAGTCATCTGCGGCTGGCGAGGGTGGGGGTGAAAGAGGGGATCATCGGCCATGGTTTCACTATGTCGGAGGCGGAGCATGTCGAGGATCTCAGGCAACACCGAACCACAGCAGGCGGTCCGGATTTCGGTGTGGGTGTCACGGTGATGGTCTCGCCGCTCAGGTATGCGGGCAGAGATATCGGGGTTCTTGCGGTTTCGAAGCGGCAGGAGGACGGGGGGTTTTCGCAAAACGATTTCGCGGTGTTCCGGTCGGTGTCGGAGCAATCCTCATTTGCGATCGGCAATGCGCGTGCGCACCGGGATGCGAATGAAAAAAAAGAGATTGAGGGCGAGCTGAAAAACGCGCGCGAGGTGCAGCGGGTGCTGCTGCCCCAGGATGATCCTATGGTGTCGGGATTCCGGGTGAACGGGACGAATCTGCCCGCCCGCATCATCAGCGGGGACTATTACGACTACATCGAATTGCCCGACGGGAAACTGGGGGTTGTGATTGCCGACGTTTCGGGGAAAGGGGTTTCGGCGGGATTGTTGATGGCGATGTGCCGGAGCCTGCTGCGCGCGGTATCCCTGGCTGACTCATCGCCCTCGGTGGCGCTGGCGGCGGTGAACCGCTATCTATTTCCTGACATCCGCGAAGACATGTTCATCAGCATGATCTACGGGGTGCTCGATCCGGGCGATGGCTCGATGACATTCGCACGTGCCGGGCACGACCCGGCGCTCATTTTCCGGAAGTCGGACGGCAGCGTCGAGATATCGAAACCCAAGGGGCTGGCGCTGGGAATCGATGGGGGGAGTGTTTTTGAGCGCGTCACGCAGGACGCGCGAATCACGCTGGAATCCGGCGATTGCGTGCTTCTTTTCACCGATGGGGTGAAGGAGGCGATCAATGCGAACGATGAGGAGTTCGGGCTGGATCGCCTGGCCTCGGCGTTCCGGGGAGAGGCTTCCCTGGGTGCGGAAGCCATCGTGAAAAAGGTGCAGGAGGAGGTGGAGGCGTTCGCCGGCGAGGGGCCGCAGATGGATGATGTGACCATTGTCGCAATCGAGAAGCGCTAAACTTTAAATTTTAAACTCGAAACCCTAAGGATGAAGATGATGGATGTGGATGTAAAAATGGGAGAGCTGATGGAGAGGATGCCGGGGGCGCGACGGGCGTTGTTCGCGAAGTATCATCTGGGCGGGTGCCAGAGCTGTGCTTTTGATGACGGGGAGACTTTGGGGGAACTCTGCGAACGGGCGGAGATCGATGCTGACGAGGTGCTGGCGCATCTGCAGAAAAGTCATGAGCACGACCTGACCATGCTATTGGAGCCGGGGGAGGTGAAGCGGCGTGTGGACGCCGGGGAGGACGTCCTATGGGTGGATGTGCGGACGCGGGAGGAACACGATGCGGTGAAGATCGCCGGAGCGGAGTTTTTCAACCAGGAGGTGCAGGAACGGATTTTCAAAGAGAAACCCGGCGGGCTGGTGGTGCTATATGATCACACGGGGAAATACGTGCTGGATCAGGTCGCGTGGTTCCGTGGGCACGGGGTGGAGAACGCCTTCGGGCTGACGGGCGGGATCGATGCCTGGAGCCAAGAGGTTGACAAGGCGGTGATGAGATATCGGGTGGAGGTTTGAAAATTCAAATCTTAAATCTCAATGATGAGAACTAGTCGTCGGCTTCAGATCCCGGATGGGCGATCGCCTGCTTACGGTCCTCCCAATGCGAGGGGGAACTTGTGGGTACGAGTGGCGACCGAAGATCGCCACTACGTTGCCGTTACATTGGTGGGAAAGGCTGTTCGGAGATTTCCCAGTCATCGTTTTTCTCGATGAAGGTTTTCATGGCCCAGTCGTGGGGGAAGAGGGCGGTGAGCCAGCCGTTGGAATCGCGGGCGAGTGCGGTGCCCATGGAGAGTGCGGGGCGGATTTCGGGGGCGAGCGGATCGCCTTCCTTTGGTTTTAGCCAGCGGGCGATTGACCAATCGGCGGGTTCGACGCGGGTTTCGGCGGCATACTCGCCTTCGAGGCGATGTTGAAGAACCTCAAACTGGAGCGGGCCAACCGCTCCGAGGAGGACACTGGAGGATGGTCCGGCGCTGTCGAGGAGTTGGAATTCAGAGGCGACGCCTTCTTTCAGGAGTTGGTCGAGGCCGGACTGGAAACGCTTGTATTTCGCGGTGCTCTTGTTGGTGAGGTAGGAGAAGCATTCGGGCGGGAAGCGGGGGATCTCGTCGAATTTCACTTCCGGACAGGTGGCCAAGGTGTCGCCGATTAGGAGATCGTAGTTGCCGACGAGGCCGACGACATCTCCGGCGAAGGCGTCGTCAACGGTTTCGCGGTCGCGGGCGAAGAGGCGCTGGGAGTTGGCGAGGCGGATGTTTTCCCCGGTGCGGGTGTTGAAGACATTCATGTCCCGCTCGAACTGGCCGGAGACGATGCGGATGAAGGCGATGCGATCCCGGTGCTTGGGGTTCATGTTTGCCTGGATTTTAAAAACGAAGGCGGAAAATTGCTTTGAGGCAGGGTTGACCGTGTGGTCGTCGCTTTTCCTAGGGATCGGGGGTGGGGAAAGCTCAAGGAAGCGGTCGAGCAGGAGTTGGACGCCGAAGTTGTTTGCGGCGGAGCCGAAGAAGACCGGGGTGAGTTTCCCGGCGAGGACGGCATCGACATCGAAATCAGCGCCGGCGCCTTCGAGGAGTTCGAGCTCGTCGCAGACTTCGGCGTAGGTGATTTCATCGACGGTGTCTTTGACGGACTGGTCTTCGATGCCGGAGACGCTGACCGGTGCACGGAAGGAGCCGTGGACGGTGCGCTCGAAGAGGTGGACTTTTTTGTTTTCTCGGTCGTAGACCCCTTTGAATCGGGGGCCGTCGCCGAGCGGCCAGTTGACGGGGAAGGCGGCGATGCCGAGGACGGATTCCAGTTCGTCGAGGAGGTCGAGGGTCGGCCGCGCGGGGCGGTCGAGCTTGTTCATGAATGTGAAGATCGGGACTCCGCGGCGGCGGCAGACCTCGAAGAGTTTCCGTGTCTGTGCTTCAATACCTTTGCCTGCATCGACGACCATGACGGCGGCATCGACGGCGGTGAGGACGCGGTAAGTATCCTCGGAGAAGTCCTTGTGGCCGGGGGTGTCGAGGATGTTGACGACGCAGTCCTTGTATTCGAACTGGAGGACGGTGGAGGAGACCGAGATGCCGCGTTGTTTTTCCAACTCCATCCAGTCGGAGGTGGTCGAGCGCTGGTTTTTTCGGGCGGTGACGGAACCGGCGAGATTCAGGGCACCGCCGTAGAGCAGGAATTTTTCCGTGAGGGTGGTTTTACCGGCATCCGGGTGGGAGATGATGGCGAAGGAGCGGCGGCGTGAAACCTCCTTCTGGAGAGCCGGGGACGGGGTTGCGTAGGCGGAAAGCGGCATGGGCGGTCGCGAGGGAATAGCCTCACGGCGGGAAAAGGTCAATATCCGCCGATCCGCCGAAAGTCACCGGCGGACGTCGGGAGGCGATCCTTGACGTCCGTCGGCTTTATTTAGGGGGGAATCACCGCGGTTTCTGGCCGGAAACCCGCGCTGACTGTTTGTATAATGACACCGGAACGCGCCGGCAGCCATTCCGTGATCGCGTAGAAGACTGATTTCCCTCGTTTCCTAAAATCCAGTAGATATGAAACATGCCAAGTAAATGCGGATTGCCATTGAGGCTGCCAGTCGATAGCGTCTGCGCCCGCCCACGGGAATCGAAGGTATTTCCGGGTGTGATAACAAAATCTTTATTTTGGGATTTCTTGACTCCATCAAGCGTTGGCGGCTCGCCCAAAAAGGCTTCTCGCTGGGCAGAAAACGCCGTGTCCATGGCGGAAATGCCGCCGTGCAAGCGATCGAGGAAAGTCAGCTCGTAAGGTTTGCGCTTTATGTGTCCTTTGTGGTGGCGACGGCGGTTCTTGTCCTCAAGGCCTCACCTGGAGCGACTTTTGCGTCCGAGCCATTCAAGGGGATGCTCTACGGATTCGTGCTGGCCCTTTCCGCGCTGGCGATGTTTCACACTGGGCATGGTGAAATTTGCCGCAGGAATAGCCGTGTTGTCCTCGTATTGGGCGGACTCATTGGTCACCTGCTGATCGTGAGACTGGTGATGATTTTGGCGGATGCGGGCACGATCCGGGAGATCTACCGTTTCCTTTCCATTCCTTGTGCGCTTGCACCAATGCTCCTCGGGATCCTGCTGGGACGGTCTGTCGGGGGATTTGCCGCCGTGTATGTGAGCCTCATCGGCGCATTGCTGGTTCCGGTCGGCGACGTGATGAACTACCTGATCGTGAGTCTTGTCGCAGGTATGACCGCCGTGATTTGCACGGGTCAGGTCCGGCGGCGGATCCAACTGCTCCGGGCAGGCATTTATGTAGGGGTGGTGATGTTGCTGCTGGCTCTCATCCTCGGGAAGCTGGACGCCATGGAGGTGTTCGGGCCGGGATCGATGATCCGCATCCAGATTCTTGGTTCTGCGAGCGGGATCGCGTTCGGGGTCGCCATGGCCACCGCGATGATCATTAGCGGGCTATTGCCTATGTTCGAGGGAGGCTTCCAGCTCACAACGGACATCAGCTGGCTGGAGCTGAGCGATCTCAACCACAGGCTGCTCAAGAAAATGCAGCTTGAGGCACCCGGCACCTTTCACCACAGCCTGGTGGTCGCAGCGCTTTCCGAGGCGGCTGCGGAAGCGATCGGTGCGAATGCCCCGATGTGCCGTGTCTGTGCCTATTTCCACGATGTCGGGAAACTGAAGAAGCCCGGATATTTCATTGAGAACCAACACGATGGCGGGGAGAACCCCCATGACAGCCTTACGCCGACAATGAGCGCCCTGATCATTATCGCGCATGTGAAGGATGGCGTCGATCTCGCGGTGAAGCACAAGCTTAACCCACGCATCATCGAGGTGATTCAGGAGCATCACGGGGACTCGTTGGTATATTTCTTCTATCGCAAGGCGCAGGAACAGAAGAAGTCCGAGATGGAGAAAGTGGATCGCCGGCTTGAGAACCCCGAGGATCTTCCGAAAGTGGAGGAAAAGAATTTCCGCTACCCCGGGCCACGCCCCCGCAGCAAGGAAAGCGGGATCATCTGCCTAGCTGACACCATCGAAAGCGCTTCGCGAACCCTGGGCAAGCCCACCCCGGCGAAGATACGGACATTGGTGGAGGAGCTTGTCCGAGCCAAGATCAACGACGGTCAGCTCGACGAGTGCCCGCTGACCCTTCGCGAGTTGGCGCTGGTGAAGGAGAGCTTTGCGAAAACGCTCCGCAGCATGCTTCACAGCCGCATCGATTACCAGAAGTCCGATGACAGGATGACTGGTGCGACAAAGCGCCCATCTGATCTCAGCCGTGACTCGCGAGCGGCAACCGGCCGCCTCTCTAGGGTCTCCGAACGCAGCAACTAAATCTCTCCACAAATGTCCCTAGAAATCATCATCGGAAACCACCAGGAGGCGATCGAAATCCCTGTTTCCTGGTTGACGGTGCTGGAAGATATCGGTGGGAGAGCTTCGGAATTGGCTCTTGCCGCCGCTGTCGATGGGGAAAACGCCCTCGCCCACCTGGCCACCCTTGAGGTTGCACTCGTGGATGACGAAACGAGTTCCCGGGTGCATATGGATTTCATGGAAATCCCAGGAGCCACCGATGTAATAACGTTCCACCACGGGGAAATCGTGATCGGCGCCGAGGTCGCCCTCCGGCAGGCGGAGGAGTATGGCGAACCCCTGGGCAGGGAAATCCTGCGCTATTTTATTCACGGCCTCCTCCATCTCGCTGGGCACGAGGATTCCGAAGAAGCGGAGCGAAAGTCCATGGAGACTGTCCAGGAAAGGATCGTGGCTGAACTTTGGGTGGACGGCTTGGGTGACAGGCTTACGTAGCTAGCCAACAGGAAAAATCGCTACGTCGGGGAGATTGCCCTAACCTAAGAATCCGCCGGCGCTCTGGGCAATGACTGCCTGGCATTGGTCGAGGGCGCGGGCGGCGACGACATATCCAGCGATTGAGGTGTCGCGGGGGCTGCGAGGGAAAGTCTGGGTTAGATCGGGTGCTTGGATGTCCATGGTAGGCGAATATGAATGCTATCCCGGTATTGGCTAGGAAAGGATTATGACAAACTGAGGACGCTTCACCTGAATATGCGTGTTGCATGGTGGTAGGAGGTGGGATGAAGATGCGGTGAGGATGATTTCGGTTACGGAAAGCGGTGGAGGCACGGATCTTGCGGAGAGTGTGCGCGAGGTATTTTCGGCGACAGGGCCGCTTTCGGGATCGAAGGATTTCGAATACCGGCGGGAGCAGGAGGAGATGGCGGTAGCGGTGGCGGAAAGTTTCCTGAAGGGGCACCCGCTGGTGGCGGAGGCGGGGACGGGGGTCGGTAAATCCCTGGCCTATCTCGTGCCTGCGGCGAAATTCGCGCTGGAGACGGGGCGGAAGGCAGTGATTTCCACCCATACGATCAATCTGCAGGAGCAGTTGGTGAGGAAGGACATTCCCATCGTGCGGAAGATCCTAGGGGAAGAACTGCCAGCGGTTCTGCTGAAAGGGAGGCAGAATTACCTTTGTCCGGCTCGGTTGCGGAGGGCGTGGGAGCAGTCTGCGGATCTTTTTACCACCAGCGAGAGCGATGAGTTGGGGCGCATCCGTACGTGGGCGGAGGGGACGAAGGATGGAACCCTGAGCGGGATGCCGTTTCAGCCAACGACGAAGGTGTGGCTGCAGGTTTGCAGCGAGGCGCATTCGTGCACGCAGAGGTATTGCGGGCCGAAGGGAAACTGCTGGTTCCAGGAGGCGCGAAAAGCGGCGGCGGATGCGAAGCTGGTGGTGGTGAATCACACCCTGTTTTTCGCGCTGCTGAATACTGTCGAAATGGAGCCGGAGCCTGGTGAAGAGAAGATGCCGGGTTTCCTTTTCCCGAACGATTTCGCCGTGCTCGACGAAGCACATACGGTGGAGCAGGTGGCGGCGGTGCAGCTCGGGCTGCGGATTTCTCAGTCGGGCCTGAGGTTCGACCTGCAGCGCCTCTACAATCCGAGGACGCGTAAGGGGATGCTGAAAAGCCACCGCAAGGCGGCGCCGATGCTGGCTGTGGAGCGCGGCCTGGCGGCGGCGGATCAATTTTTCGGAGAGGTGGGGAATGCGGCGAAGTTCGGCGAGTGGTCGAAGGAATTCCGGGTGAGGAGGCCGGAACTGGTGGACAACTGCCTTGCTGGGCCACTGAGGGATCTCTGGGAGGAACTTTCGGAGCTGGCGGAGGATACGGAAAACGAGTCGTCGAAAAACGAGTTGATGGACGCGGCGCGGAAGCTGCGCGAGACGCATGGGGCGGTGGGGGAGTTTCTGGATCAGAAGGACGAGGAATGCGTGTATTGGGTGGAGCGCAGTGGACGGGAGGAGTCCCAGTTCAGCTGCCACGGCGCGCCCGTGAACGTTGCGGACAGGCTGCGGCCATTGCTTTTTTCCGGGAAGAAATCCGTGGTGATGACGAGCGCAACCCTTGCGGTGGGGGATCCGGAGCTTGGATATTTCCGGAAACGAGTGGGTGCGGAAGGAGCGCGGGCGCTGTGCATCGGCAGCCCGTTCGACTACAGCAAGCAGATGAAGATACGGATCCAGAAGGTGATGCCGGAGCCGAATTCCCCGGGCTATGCCGATGCGCTGGCGAAGTCCATCATGGCGGCTGTGACTGAGAGCGACGGGCGGGCGTTCGTGCTTTTCACCAGCTACCGGACGATGCGGGACGCAGCGCAGAAGTGCGAAAAATATTTTAAGGGCAAAGGCTGGCGCCTGCTGATGCAGGGTGAGGGAATGCCGAGGCACCGGATGCTGGAAGAGTTCCGCGAAGATCTCGACAGCGTACTTTTCGGGACGGACAGTTTCTGGACGGGGGTGGATGTGCCGGGCGAGGCGCTCTCGAATGTGGTGGTGACGCGGCTGCCTTTCGCGGTGCCGGATCATCCACTGACGGCCTCGCGGTTGGAGGCAATCGAGGCGGCAGGGGGGAATCCTTTCATGGAGTATTCCGTTCCCGAGGCCATCCTGAAGTTGCGCCAGGGAGTCGGGCGCTTGGTCCGAACCAAGCGCGACACCGGATGGGTGCATATCCTCGATAACCGGATTTTGACGAAGCGCTACGGGAGCGTGTTCATGAAAGCGTTGCCGGATGCGCCGGTTGAGATCGTCACCTAGCGATATGGTGCGAAAAAACCGCCGCCCGATGAGGGCGACGGCTCCTGTTTTGTAGCAGCAATCAGCAACAAATCAGAATTCGTAGCTCAGGCCGACGGAAGCGCCGTTGCTGTCCACGCCGTCACCGGTCGAGAACTCACCGCGGTAGCCGAAGTTCAGGCTGAGGTCTTGGTTGATCGCATATCCGGATCCAATCGAGATTAGGATCGCGGAATCCATTCCACCGCCGTTGAATCCGAAGGATGCGCCTCCGGGGATCGTGGCCGTGGTGCCGATCGAGTCGTCCTCAAACTCGTGGGCGTATGTGATCGAGGCGTATGGGCTGAACTGTCCGTAAGTCGTTTCCGAACGGTAGCCGATGAGGAAGCGGAGGGAATCGACATCGAAGCTGCTGACTCCACCGATGGTTCCGGCAACGCCGGAGGGGCTGAAGCTGTCTACTTCGAGGTTCTGGTATTCAAAGCCGGCGAACGGGCCGTGCTTGATGTCTCCGGACTGCATCGCGTAGCCGACGGTGATGAGAGCCTGAAGGCTGTCGGCATCGGTGGAGGTGTTGTAGCTGGTGCCTGCCAGGATTCCGGAAAGGTTGCGATCCAGGTCGAGGTCGTGGTTTCCGTAACCGAGGAGGAAGTCGGCGTAGATACCGGTGGCTTCCCCATAGGTGCCGTAGATGGCTGCGCGGAAGCTGTCGATGTCCGAGCCGCCACCTGAATAGTCGTAATCGGATTGCGATCCATCGAGCAGGAAGCCGAGCAGGAAGTTCGGAGCAACGCGGTAATCGACGCCAGCGGTGAACGAGGCGCTATCGCCATCGACATCCGTGCCTCCGAAGTCCGAGTCCCTCCAGTCATAGGAGAAGGTTCCCCAGACATTTCCCATGCCGCCGCCGGTCATCGTGGTGGTGGCAGGGATCATTCCGCCTTTGGCATCGGTCATTGCCGGGGTCTCGACGACGCCTCCGCCGGAGCGAGTCCTGGCGAGGTGATCCTGGACGAGGCGGTTGACACGGTAGTTGCCGCTGGTCAGCGCGGATGCGGAGGCGAGGACATTGTCCGGAATGATGGATGCCAGTGTGTTCTGAACCGCACCGAGGTTGGAGTAATCCAGCGCGGCGATGAAGTCCTGGGTGATGGAACTCGAAGTGTTGATCGAGGCATCGAGGGCAGCACCGAGGGCTGATTCATTGGAATTCAGGCCGGGCAGGTTCGAGAAATCGTGGTTCACAGTCAGCACTAGATTCGTTCCACTGTTCTGTGTTCCCACGGTGGTGAAGAAATTAGTGAGGATGGTGGTTCCCACGGGGTTCGAATTGAAGATTTCGGATCCCTGCGCGAAGGTGTCGTTCGAGTTCACGTTCGAGTTGAACTGAACCTGGAGGTCACCGGTATTCACTCCTGTGATTACCTGGGCGCTGTCAACGACGGTGTAGGTGCCATTGCTGATCACCCGGTTGTTGTCAGTCGCGGCGATCCGGATGTTCGTACCAGTTACGTCATAGGTGTTGCCCACGCCGGTCTGGCGGATGAGATCCTGGCCACCGCCCTGTGGGGCGACATCGAAGCGGATGAATGATCCGGGGGAGTGATCCACATCACCGGTGATGGTGACCTGACCGATGGAATTGGCTGGGTTGACATCCAAGTTGATCGGGATGGCTCCTGCGCTGATGCCACCGCTGGTGACATTGACGTTGGCGTTCCAGATTCCGGTTCCGCCAAGGGCTGCACCGCCGGCGTTGATCGTGGTTTGCGCCACGTTGTTACCATTAATGTCGGCGTTGATGTAGAGTCCGCCTCCGGTGATGTTGATTGTGTCGACGGTTACGTCGAAGTTCGGATCACCCGTGAGGCCGATCAGGGCGACTCCACCCATTGCCTTATTGATGGTATCAAATTCGAGGACATCGCCGCTGATGGAGTTCCCCGTGCCGCCGGGGCTTGAGAGGCCGGCGCCGAAGTTGATGGTATCTGTGCCGCCATATGCATAGACATCCCCCATGAGTCGTGATCCCAGATTGAGGTTCAAGGTGTCGTCGGAGTCCTCGCCGGTCACGGACTTGTCGGAGCCGCTGATGAATCCCGAGTTGGTGAGGGTGAAGGTCTGGCCGGCGGAACCGTCGGAATCGATTCCATCGTCGAAGTTGCTGACGATGGAGCCGGTATTGTTCACCACCCCGTTGGCCTCAAGGTAGATGCCATCTCCATTTACGCCGTTTGCGGTGATTGTGCCGCTGTTGGTAATATTCGCACCTGTGGTCGCGGCAACTCCATCGTCGTTCTGACCGGTGATCGTTCCGGAGTTGTTGAGAGTGAGGCCTGTGCCTGCACTGATTCCCTTTTCACCGCCTGTGACGTTCGCGCCCGAAGCGTTGGTGATGTTCGCGTCGTTTCCGGCTGCGATACCATCACCCGCGGTTCCGGTGATGGAGCCGCGGTTCTGGTTGGTGAGCGTTAGGTTGTTTCCTGCGACGGCACCGTCACTGCTGCCGGTGATTTGACCACCGAAGATGGCGCCGAAAGGTCCGGTGTCGAAGGTAGTGAGATTGGAGACGGTGGCGCCGTTTCCGACGATGACACCATCGCCGGACTGTCCGATTATACTTCCGGAGTTTAAGATGCTGCTTGCGTCTCCGGCGGAAACGCCGTTGACGCTGCCGAGAACGGTCATCGGGATGTCGGACGGCTGCAGGAAATTGTTGGTGAGGTTGAGCGAGCCGGTGGTGGAAATTCCGCTTCCGGCCGTTCCGGTGATGCTGCTGTTGTTGACAACATTGATGATTCCAGGGGTGACGCCGGAGATGCCGTTCGCACCGCTGATGGTTCCGTTGGAGTTGACCGTGAGGTTCGCTGCTGCGGAGGTTATGCCGTCGTTGGGGCCAGCGTCGATGGAAGAGCCAGCGCCCATGTTGACCGTGTAGGTTGCCGCCGTATCCTGAACGTCGATTGAGGCTGCTCCTGCCGGTGTAAGGAAGGCGTTGGGATCCAAGCGAATTTCAAAAGGAGAAAACGCTGGCGGTTGGCCGAGAGGCACGACGATATTGTTCGCACCGCTCTCACCAGTTGTGGTGATCAGGACATTGCCTGCGCCATCGGGCATGATGGCTGCTGCTGATGCCATCTGTGCCATGGCAGGTAGGATGATGAGGCTGGGGAAGGCTACCCGGAGGAAGTGATTGTATTTTGGTTTCATTGGTTTTTTGTGTTGCGCTTATGTGTTTGGTTATCCATTCGTCAAAAAAAATTCCGAATGAATTGATGCCATTCTGATCTATGTTATGTTTCTGTCAAGTTAGATTAATACTGGCTTATTCGTCCGTATTATAAGCTTTTGTGATGAGTTTTCCGTAGCCTGTATCGGGATGGAGACGATTCGCCGGATTGATTAGATACTCATGCATTCTTGCCGCTCGAAGACGAGTGCCCTGAAAACCTTAATCTGACGGATGGGGATTTTTAAGGTCTTGAGAAAATGGCTTCCGGCGGGCGCGTAGGTTTAGAAAGCTCGACGCTTTTTCCCAATAGCTGCGTTGCGCGTCGAGTCGTGAATCTCGATGGACTCCCTCCTTGCGCCTTGCTCTTGGAAAAAATTGCCTTCGCTCATCGGTCAGATTAAGGTTTTCAGAACACTAGGATGGCGGTTTGACAGGCGGGTTGCGCCGGAGCTTAGTCGTTCCCGGAATATGAGATTGGTTGGATTAATGATGGGGTTGTGCGTGTTTTTCCTGCTTGGGTGGTGGCTGTTTGGCGCCGGGCTGGAGGAAGCGTGGGGCGGTGAAGTTCTGATTGCCAGATTCGAGGAATCGAGGCAATGGGCATGGCTCGCGGGCATCGGGTTGCTGGTGGCGGATCTGCTGCTGCCGATTCCCGGTACGGTAGTGATGTCTGCGCTCGGGGCAGTTTACGGATTCTGGCTCGGAGGGCTCATAGCGGCGGCGGGTTCGATGCTGGCTGGGGTGCTCGGCTATGGTGTGGGCCGGTTTTTCAAAGAGGGTTTTTCTCGGAAATGGCTCGGCGCGCGCGATTTCGAAAAGGGCAGGGCACTTTTTGATCGGAACGGTGCACTGGTGGTGGCGGTCAGCCGTGCTTTGCCAATCCTTCCGGAGGTGCTGTCCTGCATGGCGGGACTGTTGCGGATGCCGTTCGGAAAATTCAGCCTGGCACTCGCCTGCGGATCGGTTCCGATGGGATTTCTCTTTGCGTGGATCGGGACGGTCGGGCGGGAGAGTCCCGGGTGGGGGATCGCCTTCAGCCTGCTTGTTCCGGCGGTGTTGTGGGGTGCGGCCGCTATTCTCCGCAGGCGTGCGTGAATTGCTTCGCGGCTACCCTCGATCCGCGGTCGGCTGAGAGGATCTGCCCCAACGTTGGGTTGGTTACGGTTTCGTGAGATTCCATGACGGAGGCTACGGTTGCCCAGATTTCCGGGAAACGAATTTTTCCGGCGCGGAATGATGCGACGGCGACTTCGTTAGCTGCGTTCAGCACGGCGGGGAGAGTGCCGCCGGTGAGGCCTGCGGTGCGTGCGAGGGAGAGGGCGGGGAAGTCCGCGAGGCGTGGCGTGGAGAACTCGAGTTTGGAGAGTTCTGTGAAATCGAGAGGCTTGAGGGTGCCCTTCAACCGCGAGGGGTAGGTGAGGGCATACTGGATGGGAAAGCCCATGTCGGTGCGGGAGAGCTGGGCAAGAACCGAGCCGTCGGTGAACTCGACCATGGAGTGGACGATGGACTGGGGGTGGATGACGGCCTCGATGCGGTCCATGCCGATTCCGAAGAGCCAGCGGGCTTCGATCATTTCCAGCCCCTTGTTGAAGAGGGTGGCGGAGTCGATGGTGATCTTTGGCCCCATGTCCCAGGTGGGATGTTTGAGAGCCATCTCCGTGGTGACGTTCCAAAGTTCTTCCGTAGGGGTTTCTCGGAAAGGTCCACCGGATGCGGTAAGGATGAGCCGGGATATTTCCGAGTCGGGACCGCGGTGACCTTCGAGGCACTGGAAAATGGCGTTGTGTTCGGAATCGACGGGTAGGATGCGGACGCCTTTTTGCGTGGCGCGTGCGGTGATGATCTCCCCAGCCATCACAAGGATTTCCTTTGATGCGATTGCGAGATCCTTGCCTGCGTCAATCGCGGCCAGGGCGGGTTGCAGGCCCGCCGTGCCGACGATGGCGATGAGGACGATGTCGGCTTCGGTCAGTTGTGAGATTTCATCGAGTCCTTCGGCTCCGATGTGAATTTTCACTCCGGGTGGCAGAAGACCGCGGAGTTCCTTGGCTTTCGACTCATCGTAGATGGCGACGTTTTTCACGCCGGTGGCGATGGCCTGTTCGGCGAGTTTGGTTACGCTGGAGCAGGCGGTGAGCCCAACAATTTCGATGTCATCCGGAAGGTTTTCGGCAACCCTGAGTGTTGAAAGGCCGATGGATCCGGTTGATCCGAGCAAGACGACACGGCGTTTCCTGCGGGAGCTCATGCGAGGTTGGGGATGACCCAAGCGATGTAGAACCACAGCGCCGGGGCGGTGAAACAAATGCTGTCGATGAGATCAAGACCACCTCCGATGCCCGGTAACATGTTCCCCGAATCCTTGGCGTGCAGCGAGCGCTTGACGACGCTCTCGGCGAGATCGCCGATGACAGCGAGGATGGCGAGCAGGAAGCCGAGGGCGATAACATGTGGCCATGAGTGGAGAGCAGAGAGCCTTTCCGGGAGAATGGCGTAGAGGCCACATGCAGCGAGCTGAGCGAAGACGATGGCTCCGCCGAAGCCCTCCCATGTTTTTCCCGGGGAGATGTGGGGGATCATCTTGTGTTTCCCGATCAGGGAGCCGGTCATGTAGGCACCCATGTCCGTGAATTTTGTAACGGCGATCAGCCAGAGCAGGACGAAGGCTCCCGGCACCGCACCATCGCCTGGGAGGCCGAATGAAATGCGGGCTGCGAAACTGAAGAGGAAGGCGATGTAGAGGAAGCCGAGGAGGTTTGCAGCAACGGCAAGCAGCGCCTCGATGCCTTTGATCGAGTAGCGGAGTTGGAGGGTGAAGGCTCCCGTGACGGCGATGAAGATCGCGCAGGCATCCAGCGCCGGCGGAATGTCCTTTCCTCCCTGCAAGAGATGGTAGTAACCGATGCCGCAGTATGCGACCGCCATGAGCATCCCGAAGCGAGGGAAGCATTTTACATCGTCCGCACGGAGCATACGGAAGTATTCCAGAGTGGAGATCAGGACGAGGATACAGATCAGTCCGAGATAGGCGGCGGGGACCATGCTCGCGAAAATGGCGGCCACGACTCCCCATAGAAGGAGGGTGCTGAACCCCCGTCGCAGGAATACGGCAGATTTGCTGGGGGCGGGTTTGGGTGTCTCGGTTTCCACGGGTTGTGACGATGCAAGCCGGGTAGGGGGGAGGTGGCAATCCTTTCCCGAAAAATTTCTCAACATGCGTTGCGCAACTTTCCCCTGAGTGGGGGGTTGATTGGGATGTGAGCGCGAAAGCAGCTCATCTTATCAAACAAAACAACAAATCAATGAAAACCAAATCAATCATCATGATCGCGGCCTCCATCGGCCTCATCGGAGCGGCAAATGCGGAGGAAGGCAAGAAGCGCCACGGGCGGAAGATTCCTCCGGAAATCGTCGCCGAGTTCGACAAGGATGGGGACGGAAAGCTCAATGAAGAGGAGCGCGCTGCGGCCAAGGCTGCCCACGGGGAAAGGATGAAGGCACGCAAGGCGGAGATGATGGAGAAGTTCGACAAGGACGGCGACGGTGAGCTCAACGAGGAGGAGAAAAAAGCCATGCATGAGGCGATGAAGGCGCGCATGCTGGAGAAGTTCGACAAGGACGGTGACGGCGAACTCAGCGCTGAGGAGAGAGCGGAGATGCGGAAAGCGATGTCGAAGCGTCGGGGAGGCCCGCGCCACGGGGCACGGAGAAAAGGCCCGCGCGACGGCAAGGGTAAGCCCGAACCCCAAGGTGGCGGCGAGGCTCCGGGTGTGACCGAGTGACCTGAACCCATAATGATTGAATCGAATGGCCGCCTGGATTTCAGGCGGCCATTTTCTTGTAGATAATTGATGCTGAAAAAATCCAATACCCACCGCAACCCAGGCGCGCGGATGGGGTTTAGCTAGGCATGGGGCGGAATCGTCCTTCCAAAACAAAACCATATGAAAACAAAATCGTTAGTCGTCATTGCCACGCTTGTAGCATTCATGGGAATCGCTCACGCGGAAGTTGAGAAGAAAAAGGGGAAGTGTCAGAAAGGCAAGAAACCGACCTCGGAACAAGTCGAGAAGTTTGACAAGAACAAGGACGGCAAGCTCAGTAAGAAGGAGCGCGCCGAAATGAGGAAGGATAGGCCAGCGAAGGGAAAGAAGCCCAAGGGAAAAAGGAAAAAGAAGGGTAAAAAGAGAAACAAAAAGGGCAACGGAAACTGAGCGAAATCGGCTGAAGTGACTCATGCGGACATCCTGGAAGGGGTGTCCGTTTTTTATGGAGTGTGGCTTTGGGAGGAAGGCGATGCGCTGGGAAGCGGGTTAAACCCCGGCGCTCCCTAACCTTCCGCTTTCTTCGTTTTCACGGTGGGAGCGATCTTATCGATCGCCTTCATGATAGAGTCGGTCAGTTCAGGTGCCTCTAGCGCATCGAGTGAATCGTCGAGCTGGGCGACGCTGCGGGCGCCAATAATAGCGGATGTGACCGCCTTGTGCCGCAGGGCGAAACGGATCGCCATATGGTTGATTGGCATGTCTTGGGCGGCGGCGAGATCGGCGAGCGCGTGGATCTTTTCCTGCTGGGCGATGACCTGTTCTTCCTGGAGAAACCCGTCTTTTCGGGCGGCGCGGGAACCTTCGGGAATGCCGTCGAGGTATTTCGGCGTGAGCATGCCCTGCGCGAGGGGAGAGAAAACGACGCAACCGATTTTTTCCTCCAGCAGGAAATCGAGTATGCCTTCCTTTTCCGGCCAGCGATTCAGGATGGAGTAGGGAGGCTGATAAACGAGACAGCGGATGCCCATGTCCTTGAGTATCTTGACGGCCTTCTTGAGTTTTTTGAGCGGGTATTTGGAAAGGCCGACGTAGAGCGCCTTGCCGGAATTCACCGCCGAGGCGAGGGCGGACATGGTTTCCTCGAGACGAGTGTGGGGATCGGGGCGGTGGGAGTAGAAGACATCCACGTAGGGGAGCCTCAACCGGCGGAGCGATTGATCGAGCGAGGCCAGTAGGTGCTTGCGTGATCCCCACTCGCCGTAGGGGCCGCTCCACATCTCGTGTCCGGCCTTGGTGGTGATGAAAAGCTCGTCGCGGTGGCAGGCGAAGTCCTTCGCAAGGATGCGGCCGACGTTCTCCTCGGCAGAACCGGGAGGCGGGCCGTAGTTGTTTGCGAGGTCGAAATGAGTGATCCCCCGGTCGAAGGCGCGGCGCATGATTCTCCGTGCTTCTTCGAAATCGTCGGCGTGGCCGAAGTTGTGCCAGAATCCGAGGGAAATTTCAGGGAGCAGAATGCCGGAGTCTCCGCAGCGATTGTAGTTCATTCCTAACTCTCAAATTTCAAATTTCAAAACTCAAGGAAGAAGGGCAAAGAGTGGCTGTATTCTGCCATTCTAGATAAGAATAGAGCGAAATTGCTGGAGGGGCGAACGCTGGTTCGCCCCGAGTTCTGGGACTGTCTTACGGGTGGCGAACCAGGGTTCGCCGCTCCGGTTGGCGGGCAGCAGAATACAGCCATTCCTTGGCTAGGAAAGCAGGGCTTTCAGCCTCTGCAACAGCGGCGGGTGCGAGTAATCTAGGACGACGCGGAGCTTGTGCGGGGAGGGGTGGGAGAGGTGGTCGCGGCTGAGTTTTTTCAGGGCGGTGGCGAGGGATTCGGGGCTGCCGGTGGATTCTCCGGCATAGGCATCGGCCTCGAACTCGTGCTTGCGGGACCACGCGTTGGCGAGAACCGAGAGAAGCTTTGAGGCGGGTTCGAGCAGGATGGTGAAGAAAACGAGGCCGGCCTGCGGGGAGATCTGCGCAACGCCGAAGGCATCGTGGAGTTGGCGGGCGAAGGCTCCGGTGGGATCGGTGGCGAGGCCGATGAGGAAGAAGATGAGCGCCATCTGGAGGATGCCGACGACGAGGCGCTGGCGGATGTGACCGAGGCGGAAGTGGCCGATTTCGTGGGCGAGTATGGCGAGAAGTTCAGGGGTGGTGGATTTTTCGGTAAGTGTATCGAAGAGGGCGATCTTTTTATGTTTCCCGAAGCCGGTGAAGTAGGCGTTGGCTTTGGTGGAGCGCTTCGAACCGTCGATGACGAATACGCCTTCGAGGGGGAAGCCGCATTTCACGCCGAGCGCGTGGATTTTTTCCTTCAGCTCGCCGTCGGGCATGGGGGTGAACTTGTTGAACAGCGGCAGGATGAGGGATGGCGCGAGGTAGGTGAGGATGAGCTGGAAGGCGGTGACAAAAGCCCATGCCCAGAGCCAGGCGTTGGGGACTTCGTTAAAGATCCAGAGGATACCCGCGGCGAGGGGGAGACCGAGCACGGCGGAAAGGGCGAGTCCCTTGAAACGATCCGCAACGAAGGTGGCGGGGCTGGATTTATTGAAGCCGAATTTCTCCTCGATGACGAAGGTCTCATACCAGTCGAAGGGGGTGGAGATGAGGTTCTGGGCGAGGAAGAGGGCGCAGAGGAAAATGAGTCCCGCAAGGATCCCGTTTTCCGTGAGAGAGCGGGAGAGATCGTCGACGAAGTGAAAGCCACCGAGCGACCAGAAGGCGAGCAGGACGGCGAGTGAGAAGCTGGCGCGGATGATGTCGAACCGGGAATTGGTGGTCAGGTAGGAGCGGGCTTGGTCGAGTTTTTCCTGATCCATGAGGCCTTCCAGTTCCGGCGGGGGAGTGGAGGGGAAAGTTTTGAGGTTGAGGAGTGTGGCGATGAGTTCGAGATTCCAGAGTAGGAAAAGCGAGACGACGATGATGAGGGCGAGGGTGTTCATAAAAATTCAATTTTTCAAAATTCAACTCTCTAGGAAGAACGATGGTTATGGGAAAGAGGTTTCACTGCAAAGGCGTAAAGGTTGCGAAGTAACGCAAGCTGTGGACGTGTCGGGAATACTTCAGTCAGTTTTTTCATTAAATGGTAGATTTTGAGTTTTGAAATTTCAGCGCTGGATGAGGTTGAAGACGGGCGGGGCTCCCTCTTTCCAGACGAGGGCGGAGGCGGCCTTGATGACGGCGTCCTCGTCGTCGCGGCGGTGGAAGGCACCGGTGTCGCGCAGGCGGCGGGCGGTGACGAGGATGGCATTTAGCTCGGGAGAGATGCTGAGGTAGGAGATGATGACGGAAAATGCGATAGCCAGCAGGAAGATGGCGATCGCTCCGGTGACGGGGATCTTGCCGACGATGATGGCAAGAATCGCGATCATTAGGGAGAGTGGCGGGACGGCCATGCCGAAGCGTCTGGAGCCTTCCCGGGCGGCGGCGGCCTTGGAGTCGCGGGTGCTCCAGTCCGCCAGTGCCGCCTTGCGGAGGAGTGCTGCGTAGATTCGCGCATCGCCGTTTTTCGAAGGGGGTAGGTTGTCCTTTCCAAAGGACTTCTCCCAGCGGGAAAGATCGCAGGAGCACTGCCGGCGGCCTGCAGTGGAGAGGATGCGCATACCGAACCACCAGCGTGCCACGAAGGCGGCGATGATGGGAAGGGCGGCAAGCAGGATGAGAATTCGGAACATGGTTTCGGAGAGGATTTAACCGTGCGCCGGGCGAAATGCACGCGAATGAGGATTTTTTTCAGTAGGCTGTCATCTGCGGGGGTAAAGGTTTTCTTGACGATGTGCCCGAGATCGAGAAACTGGCCGCGATGAAAAACCTGTTGAAGTTGAGCGCGTTGCTTGTGATTAGCGGAATGCTTGGTTCCTGCGGTATCCCCATGGCTACCGTGAGAACTGTCCAGAACTCCGCTCAGACCTTGGTTTCTGCGGCGTCTAGTTATTACTGACCCCTTTCGGCCTCTCCGGGATCCTTGATTCTGTGTAGCTTCCTGGCTCCATCCGCGAGGTGGAGAATCTCAATCCAGACTGTGTGTTCCGGCATGAGTTCCGGAAAAAGATCGGCCCACTCGCAGATCACGATCCCGTTTTCGTCGAGATATTCGTCCCAGCCTAGGGCGACGAGTTCCTCCGCTGACTTCAGGCGGTAGAAATCGAAGTGGAACATCGGGAGTTTTCCGCCGCGGTATTCGTTGACGATCGAGAATGTGGGGCTGGTGACTTGGGCATCGGGATCGATTTCCCCTACGAAGCCTTTTGACCAATGCGTTTTTCCCGTTCCCAATGTTCCGATGAGGCCGAAGACCTCGCCGGCTTTCGCCGCCGAGGCGAACTCCGCACCAAGTTGCATCATTGCGGCTGCGGTGCGGACGATCCCCTCGCTCATGGTTTTTTGGAAAATCCGGTTAGCACGGCGCGGACATCACCGATATAGACCGAGGCGCGCAGTTCGATCGGGATACGCTCGGCATCATCGCTGAGCCAGACGGTTGCGGGTTTCTTGAGCTTCTTGTAGGTGCGTAGTTTCAGGGTCGTTCGGTCGATTTTTTGGAGCGCGAAACTGAGTTGCAGGGAATCCCGGCCGAGGTGCTTTTCCATGGCCACGACCGTAACCTTGAGCAGGCAGGGTGTCTTGAAAGGCATGAGAAGGAGAGTGTGCTCCTCGCCCGGCGCGAGCTTCTGGCTGCGGATGTATAAGAACGCGGAAAATATGTCCCGGGTAATTCCGAAGGGGAAAGCGAAGGATTTGGTGCTCACCGCACCGGTTTCGGTGGTGGTGCTGACTTCCTTGACCTCGACTTTCGATGAGCCGTAGCGGTTGGTGGTGACAACCGTTTCCTTCGAATCCTCTTCGGTGGAATGGAAATGCCGGGAGCCGAGGGTAGCGGGATTGATCTCCGACCAATAGCTGTGCTTGTATGGGAAAAGCATAGCTGCTGCGCCTTGACTGGAGGCGGAGGACTTGATGACGAAAGAGCCGGGCTTGTTCGCGTTCTTCGGTGCGAATTCGATTCTCAGCGAGCCTGCTTTGACCATGCCTTTCCAGCTGAGCCTGAATTCGAGCGTCGAGGGGGCGATGGGTGGATGACTTCCGCGTTTTACTGGCGATAGCCCGGCGTTCCAAACCGGTGCGGAGCAGCCACAGGCGGCGGAAAGAAGCAGAGGGATCAGGTATCTCATTTCACCAGTGTGACGTCGGGACGCCCCGTCGGATTCATTCGGGTTCCAAAATCAGGAACCGCGGCTTCACTCGCCCAGCGGATATACCGGGCTTGCTCGTGGAGGCAGGACGCCGGGGAAATCATCGTCGGGATGCGAGGAAATGTCCTCCCGTTGTTCCGATGTCGGAAGCGGGCGGAAGGATTCCGAATAGGTATCGAGACGGAATTCCATTTTCATCATGTCGCGGTTCGTCTCGGCGACCTGGTCGATCATGTTGCGGTTCTCGTTGCGCAGGGCGCGGACCTCGGCGAGCATGCCTTCGAAAAACTCCCTTTGTGCATCGCCTGTCTGTGGTAAGGGGCTCGTCGCCAGATCCGGGCGAGTTGGTATGCCGGGCGTCTCTGGGGGAGCATCGCCGCTGGAGTCATGGGGAACGATACGCGATGCGGGGGTTGTCGGGAAATGGGTGACCAATTCCTGGACGGACCAGAAATGGCTGAACCCCGCGCCGATCATGGCAGCGAGAAGGGTTCCGCAGATCATCAGTGGTGTTGGGGTCATGGTTGAGGGGTATCCTCCGGTTCGAGTTCCGGTTTCGGGAGTGATGCCAGAAGTTGGTGCAGATCCGAGATCGCGTTACCAAGAAGCAGTGCGTCGCGATCCAACTGGGCGACGGAATTTTCGAGGATTGCGCTGACGGTATTTGACTGCCTGTATCCCTCGGATACATCGAAGCCTGGTTCAACGACCGCGAAGGTGTTGGCACCGTCCGAAGCCGGCGCAAGAATGTGCGGTCGTATGGTCAGTGAAATCGTTTTTCCGGGGCGGAGGGTAATTTCCTCATGGAAGGCGGGTGCCTGCTCCGATTTTTCAAGGATCCAGCCGTCCGGGTTGGGCGAGAGGGACTTTGCAGAGAAACTGGCCTTTAGCTTGACCTGTCCCGGATCGATTTCCCCAGAGCCGTCGCGTATCGATTCGACACGGATCGCAAGCCCTTGTTTTTCTTCGGGAGCGGTTTCGGGGCTTGGTAGCTCTTCCTGTGCGGACGGCGGCACCTCCGGTTCTTCGATAGGAGTTATACCTGTCACAAGTTTGGGTTCTTCTTCGGCGAGTTCCGGCACTATTTCATCAGTCGGAGGCTCTTCAGCGGTGTCTGGATGCTCAACGGAAATAGGATCGGCGGGCTCTTCCTCCACAGGGTCGGATGGAGCTTCGGGAGGAGGCAGCACGACGACGATTTCCTCCTTTGGCTTCTTACCGAGGTTTTTCAGTCGGTTGAACTCCTGGATTGCTTTCTGAACTTCGTCGGTGAGATCGACGTCCGCGGACTCATCGGTATTTTCCTGGCTCATGGCCGAGCAGGTCATGCCGAGACCGAGCAGTATGGGATAAACGGCTTTCATGGCTATTTTTCGGGGTTGCTGAGCTTGATGTTCTCGATCGTCTCCGCAGCGGCGGCTCCGTCGGGTGCGAGTGGGTCGAACTGGTTGGCGGGGAGCGAGGGGCTGTCGGCACGCAGTGCTTCGGATGGGATGGAGGTTTCCATCAGCCTGTTCCATGAGTCGAGTAGGGCGGTTCCCTCGTCGCGCAGCGTCCTGGTCTTCTCCTGGTGAATCGTGAGTAGATCGAGCAGCCTTCTAGCCTCGGCGGCATCCTGCTGGCTCCAGCGCAGGTTGCGGCTGCGATAAAGTACGGGGACATCGACAATAATGCGGTCAATCTCACCGTTAGGGCTTTCTGCGTCGAGCACGTGCTGGACACGGATATTGGTTTCTTCGAAGTCGGATTTCTGTGAAGCGGCGGGAGGCTTGCCGACTGCGTTTTCCGGGGAAGGGCGTCCCGTGTCGCCGGGGAGTCGGTTGGGATTCGGTAGGAGCTTTTTCTGTGCGAGGCTTGATCCTGGCTGGCCCGATGTGGCGACATCTTTCAGCACCGGGCTTGCGGAGGTCGGTGAAGGATCGGCGAGGATCACCGGCTTTGTGATGTAGGCGAGGCAGAAGGTCGCGGCGATGGCGGTGCTCGCGAAAAGGAGCCATGGGTAGACCATCTGCACGGAGCAGTTTGTTGAGCGGCGGTTCGCCGTCGAATACGTGGCGAGTGATGGATTGAGTGGGATGCCGGGGATCTGCCGGGGCTTGTCTTTGAAGTCCTCCTCTGTCGGAATTGGTTTCATGGCTGGCTTGCTGGTTCCGGGTTTTTCGGGGTCGCGGCAACCGCGTAGCTGATGACTGTCTGGTCGGAAACCCCCGGGAAGGTGGTGATGGTGAGCGACTCCCGTGAGAGGCGCAAGTGGCGAAGTGTGCCGTCCGAAGTGGCTGATGCCTGGACGCCGGGAATCACCTCCAGAGCACCCGATCCCGCCCTCTGTCTGCCAATGCCGTCCGAACGGTAGATTTCAAAACTGGTGCGTGCCTCGTCCTCGCCCTCGGGCGAAATCCTGATTGTGACACCGTCTGTGAATACTCGGAACGCGATCGGCTTCATCGGGATCGGTGACATTTCAGAACCGGTAAGCTTGTAGTGTGCCTTGAGCAGGTAGTCGCCGACGTGACGGAACTCACCCGCTGCGGCGATGGCCGCTCCCAGGGTCATCAGCAAACTTACTGCGAAAATTCTCATTGGCCGACATCCCACATTGAATCGGTGGTGCTGCTGGAAGGATCGTAGACCCCTCCCGCACCATCGTTGACGTTCGGGGGGGTGGCATTGACGCGGATGGTGAGGGAGGCGCCGGTGAGTGAAGTCACCCTCGGCAAGGCCGTCGCGCGGTTCGGAAGGTAGGGTATGATCTGGGCTGCTGTGATATTCGCGACTGCCGCTGTCGGGTTGTCGGCAAGGTACATGCGCTGGGCGGCATAGGCGGTTCTGAGGCTTTCGGCGGCACTTCGGCCGAGCTGCCAGTTACTATACTGCTTCGAGACGTAGAGCCCGGTGCCGAGTAGTGTCATCATTACCATAATCACCACCGTCATCTCGAGCAAGGTGAAGCCGTATCCGGATTTGTGGCGTTTCATGGCCACAATTTAAACCTAATTAAAGTTCTTGCAAAGCTTGAAATTAAGCACTTCAGAACTTAATTTTCAGTTCCGGGGCGGAACAGAACCTTGCCGCGCCTTTCATCCGCCTCAAGGCGGTCAATCGCCGGTCTGAAGCTTTCGAGGGGGAAAATGGAGTCCGTTTCCTGTTTTAGTCGGTTGTTTAGGATGTGGTCGGCAAGTATGCGGTAGGTTTTCGAGACCTCCTCACGGGGGGAATTCTCCATCCATTTGGTGACCCAGAGTCCGCGAATCCTTATATCGCCGAAGATCAACGGGCCGTTGGGGACAGTGAGAGGCTTTCTGCCCATCGCTCCGTAGGTGATGTGGGTTCCGCCTTCCCCGAGGAGTTTCATGAGGCGGAGCGCACTGTCTCCTCCGACGGCGTTGAAGGCGAGCTTAGCGCGCTCTTTGCCCAGCAGCTCCCGCGCGGCTGCGAATCCATCGGCTGAGTCTTCGAAAACGCCTGTGGCTCCAAGGGCGGAGAGAGGCTCCGCGAGGTCGGTATTTCTGAGGAAACAGAGGGTTCGGACGCCCAATAGAGCCGCGAGTTGCACGACGCATTGGCCGACGCCTGAGTTCGAGGCGTTGAGCGTGACCCAATCCCCTTCCTGGAGGTCGTGGAACTTGTGCAGCAGCAGCCATGCGGTGGCGGGGTTCACTTTCAGCATGGCGGCCTGGAGGGGGTCGATTCCTTTCGGTAACGAAATCAGGTTATCCTCGGTGGTGACCGCATGGGTGGCCCAACCGCCGATGCGAGCGATGGGTATGACCGCATCTCCTTCGGAAAATTTCTCCGAACAGCTTTCAGCGACGGTCGCGAAGCACTCCATGCCAGCATCGGCGGGGAGCTCCGGCTTGATGCCGTAGGTTCCCTCGATAAAATTGAGATCCGCCGGATTGACCGGTGCGGCATGGATCTGGAGGAGGACTTGACCCGGTTTCAGTGCAGGTGGATCGAAGTCCCTGAGTTCGAGAACATTCGAGGGGTTGCCGTGGTTTTCGAAGACGAGTCGTTTGCTATTCATGGCCGTAGGGTGGTTTTTTCTTGGCGAAATGGCAACCCCGGGGCTATTTCAACGCCGCAATGACACGTTCTTCCATCGAGGCTTCGATCAAGGTTTTCCTACTGGCACTCATCGTGGTGTTCTGCCTCACGGTTGCCCGCGTGATCGGGATGATCTGCTGAGGCGGTTCTCACCACTCCACCGGTAACTCGATGATGTTTCCGGCGTCCTCGTATTTGATGAAGCCGTTTTTCATGCCGTATTCGTGGACGAAGCGGGTGACCTTGACGTCGTAGGAGCAGTATTCGGCGATTTTGCGCAGGGGTTCGAACTCGCCGGACTTCTTGTGTTTCTGCCACCAGCGGATGGCATCGAGTCCATCGGCAGATTTGCCGGTGCCGAGTGAGGTGGAGGCGACGTTGTCGAGTTTGAGGAAACGTCCCATGCGCTCCTTGACGTCGAGCATCATGTCGAGGTTCAGCGTCTGCTCCTCAAGGTTGGGAAGGACGTATGCCTGGAGCACGGGGTAATCGAAACCGATGTGGTTCCAGCCGACGACGAGATCCGCCTTGAGGAGAATTTGAGTTAGAGCGTCGAGATCGTTTTCGCCGAAAATGACATACTCATCCGTGGCGGTGGAGTAGGTGACAGCGATGGAGATGCAGAGCTTGGCCTTGTTTGCGTAGCCGCCGACATCGCTGATGCTGCGCTGGGTCTCGAGGTCGAAGTAGACAATGTTTTTTCCGGACACGGCTGAGAGGATGAACGCCGCGCGCCGAACGTCCAAGGGCGAAGGTGGGAACTGGCGAAGAAAATCACCGCTGGCCGATCATTCCTTGAAAATTTTGCACATCATGTCTTCGCAGAGGAGGATATCGTTTCCGTCGTGGGAATCGAAAACGGCGCGCGGGCGGTGTGTTCCGTTGAGCCTGGTGAGGGTCGCGGCATATCCTTTTGTGGGAATCTGGAAATGGACGGAGCCGCGGTTGTTGAGATCATGTGCGGCGAGTAGGACGGGCGCTGAGAAGGACTGTTTCTCCAATGTGATGGCTCCCACACGCAGCAGAGCCTCCGCGCGTTTTCGGTATTTCTCGGAGCGTGGTGTGAGGTTGGACTTTTCGAGGCCGATCTCAGCGCTGAGCACCGCGAGTTTCAGGAGATTGAGGGCCGCGATATGGTTCGGAGACGGCTCGGCTCCGTCGTAATCCTCGCGAATAGTGAGGAGGGTTTCGCCGGCTATCTCGGCGGCCATCACGTAGCCGATTCTTTCCTCTCTCCATGAGTGGCGATCCATGGCCTCCTGGAGTTCAATCGCCCAATCCAGCCACTTGCCAGTGGGATCGGTGGCGTTCAGTTCGATGAGGCCGAAGATGAGGAATGCGTAGTCCGCCGGGAAGCCCTCCGCCTCGCCGCGTTTCCCACGGTAGCTTCGGAATAGTGTCTTGGCTTCGGCGTCCCAGAGATTTTCGCGGATGAAAGTGGCCGCGGTCTTGGCGGCTTCGGAGTATTTTGCGGAGGAGAAAACGGCGGATGCCTTTGCCAGCGCGGCAATCATTAGGCCGTTCCAGGCGGTGACGATCTTGTCATCACGGTGCGGCATCGGACGGGTGGTGCGGTGGGCGAGGAGTTTTTCGCTCGATGCCTTGAGGCTGGCTTCGATCTCATCGCCGGACAGACCCAACTTCTCCGCAAGCTTGTCTGTGGGCACGGCGCGAAACAGGGTGTTCTGGCCTTCGAGATCTTTGTGTGGATCGCTTTCCGGGCGGGCATTGCCGTCCGCCTCCACCCCGTATGCCAGCGAGAAAATAGCGGCAGGCTTCGGATCGAGTAGCCGTGAGATCTCGTTCGCAGTCCAAGTCCAATACGCGCCTTCATGTTTGTGTTCGTCGCCTTCCTTGCGGAACGAATCGGCGTCCTCGGCGGAATGGAACCCGCCCTTGGGATCGAGCATCTCAGTGATGACGTAATCGAGCGTGTCCTCGGTGGTTTCCTTGAACAGGGGATCCTTGGAAATCTGCCATGCCTGAGTGAAGGCAAGTGCGAGCTGTGCCTGGTCATAGAGCATTTTTTCGTAATGCGGGACATGCCAGAACTCATCGACCGAGTAGCGATGGAAGCCGCCGGCGAGGTGATCGTGGATGCCGCCCTTGGCGATGGCACGAAGCGTCTGTTGCGCCATTTCCCATGCCATTTTTCGCTCTTCCGAATCTTTGGGGAAACGGTCACCGAGCTGCATTAGTGCAAGCATGATGGTTGGGCGGGGGAACTTGGGTGCGTCGCCGAAGCCTCCTTGGTGCGGATCGAACAAGCTTTCGCAACGGTCGAGGTAATCGCCGAAGGTTTTTTCGGAAGGCAGCCCGCGCAGGGTGGGGGCGGCGTTGGCTTCCTTGCGGAGATGCTCCATGACCTTTGCTGCGCTTTCGAGGACGCGCGCCTTGTCCTCGCGGTAGGCCTTGCCGAGCTGTTCGCAAATTTTCGGAAAACCGGGACGCCCGAATTTGTCCTCAGGCGGGAAATAGGTGCCGCCGACCACCGGCAGCGCATCAGGGGTGAGCCAAACATTGAGCGGCCAGCCGCCCTGTCCGGTGGTCGCTTGCACGAACGCCATGTAGGTCGCGTCGATGTCAGGGCGCTCCTCGCGGTCGACCTTGATGTTAATGAAGTGCTTGTTCATCACTGCCGCGATCTCCTCGTTCTCGAAAGATTCGCGTTCCATCACGTGGCACCAGTGGCAGGTGGAGTAGCCGATGGACAGGAGCACGAGCTTGTCCTCCTTCTTCGCCTTCGCGAAAGCTTTCTCGCCCCACGGCATCCAATCCACAGGATTGTTCGCGTGCTGGAGGAGATAGGGGGAGGTTTCGTTGGCGAGCGCGTTGGGCATGGGGAAGGTTAGGGTGGGAATGGGGATGGTGGTAGGGCGAAATTGGGGGATTGAGGATGGATAAGGTGCGTGAAGTAGAAGCGAAGTATGCTGAGAATCCTTTGTGCCGGGAAATTGATTTTTCCGAAAACCCTCTCGCTCAAAGAATCTCAAGGAGGGGCTTGCGATACAGGACAGGTTTTCAGCCGAACCTGTATATGCGAGGACGGGCAAGGGGTATTTAAAAAGCGTTGGTGTTACTTAAATTGCAGAGGCAAAGGCGGCAATGAAGGGAGAAGACTTACCAGTAAAGTGAGAACAGCAGTGGATCACTGCTGTGCCGTGGGAGTTGGTCGTCTGGCAGAACGAACAGCTATGCCTCGCGTGGAAAGCGCATCACGGGCCGACCTCAGACGGATACGAGGAGACAAAGTGTTTTTGGAAAGAACATCATACGGATGAGTTCGAACTTCCTGAGTTGGTAGATTTTTGCCGGAAGTGCCATCGTATGGCTCTTTTTGCGAATTACAACGGCAACACGTTCTCAGCGATCATGAGAGCGATTATCGACGACGCGGGATTTCCGGCAGAGCAGAATGTTCTGGCTCGAAGCCTTGCGGGACACATCGTCGCGGGTGTGGCGGATGAAGAAGAGCTTGAGGCTTTCCTGAAACTTTGCAGACGGCTCCCCGGAGCGGAAGCTTGATGCGGAGTTGTAGACAGCGGCTTGAAAAGCCGCGCTCCGTATTTACAGCTCGCCCTCGATCAGATCTTCCAATGTCTGGCGCTTGCGGACGAGTGTGGCGTCGGCTCCCTCGACGAGGATCTCGGCGGGGAAGGGACGGGAGTTGTAGTTCGATGCCATGACGAAGCCATAGGCTCCGGCGGACATCAGTGCGATGTGGTCGCCGGGGTTAAAATCGGGGAGCGGGCGATCCTGGCAGAAGAAATCGCCGCTTTCGCAGATCGGGCCTACGACATCCACTTTGGTGAGTTCGGAGGATTTCGGCTCGATGAGGGGTACGATGTCATGGTGGCCTTCGTAAAGCGCCGGGCGGATGAGATCACCCATGCCCGCATCGACGATCTTAAAGGTCTTCGCCGAGCCTTTTTTCTCGTAGAGGCAACGGGTGATGAGGACTCCGGCGTTGCCGACGATGTAGCGACCCGGTTCGAGTAGGATTTTCAGGCCGAGATCCTTGATGCGCGGAACCAGTTCCTTGCCGTATTTTTCGATGGTGAGCGGGCGCTCGCCTTCGGGCTTGGAGTCCCACCAGTCCGGGGTGCCGGATTGCAGGGAATCCTCATAGACGATGCCGATTCCGCCGCCGATGGACCAGAACTCGATGCCGTGCTTGGCTTTTAGCGAGATGACGAGAGGGGTTACCTTTTCGACCGCTTCGATGAACGGGTCGATCGAGGTGAGCTGGGAGCCGATGTGCATCTGCAGGCCGCGGAGCCGGATGTTCGGGAGTTCCACAGCGGCGCGGTCGTAGAGCTCTGCGATCTTTTCGAAATCGACACCGAACTTGTTCTCGCTCTTCCCCGTGGAGATGTATTTGTGGGTTTTCGCGTCGACGTTCGGATTCACGCGGACGGCGGCAGGAGCGATCTTACCGAGTTCGCCTGCGACCTCGTTCAGGTAGCGGAGCTCCTCTTCGCTCTCGACGTTGAAGGAGTAGATGCCCTGTTCCAAAGCATAGATGATTTCCTCACGGGTTTTTCCGACACCGGCGAAGGTGCAGTGGGCGGGATCGCCGCCGGCCTTGATGACCCGGAAAAGCTCGCCTCCGGAGACGATGTCGAAGCCGGCGCCTTTGGTGGCGAGCAGGCGGAGCACGGAGAGGTTGGAGTTCGCCTTTACAGCATAGGCGATCTCATGATCGACACCCGCAAGAGCCTTGCCGAGGCGGGTGTAGTGATCGGTGATCGTCCCTGCGGAATAAACGTAGAGAGGGGTGCCGTGTTCGGTCGCAAGGGATTCAAGGGAGATATCCTCGCAATGAAGCGTACCGTTCCTGTAGGAAAAGCCATGCATGGCTGTTTTAGCTGGTTAAAAACCAGTTCACTTGACGATGCCGGCCTTTTTCAAGGTCACGTATGCACCGTTCTTGTTGATCGTCTTGAGGGCGCGGCAACTGAGCTTGATGCGGACGAATTTGTCGAGTTCGGGAACCCAGATACGCTTGTTCTGAAGGTTCGGGTAAACCTTGCGCTTTACCACCTTGGTGACGTGGCGACCAATGCCGCCCTTCTTCTTGGCTAAGCCGGAGCGGTGAATTCTTCCGCCGGAGCGGACGCGGGTTCCTCTGATGCTGCAAATACGTGCCATAATAAAAATTGGTTATCGGGGGGCGGAGAATGCCTCGGTATTCCCAGTCGTCAAGACGAATCGTCGTAGGAAAATGAATTTTGATCGGCTCAGTCCCTCCGGCGGCGATTCAACCATTTTCCGACATCCCGGAAGACTTTATCACGGTCGTCATCGTACATGAGGAGATGGTGGGCATCCGGGTAGTTCTTGTAGGTGCCCGGCACATCGGAGGGGATTCTCGCGAAGAAGCCGCGCATGTCGGAATCGTCGTTGAAAAAGTCCTGCCCGCCGTGGAGGACGAGCGTGGGGATCTCCAGATTTTTCGCACAGTTGTTCATTCCGTCGATCAGTTTTGCTAGGGTGCCGAGGAGGCGCAGGGTGTGTTTCTCGATGTTGTAAGAATTCGTTTGCGATTGTTCAGAATGCTTTGATTCGCTGGTCATCTGGACATCCTGTCCTCCCGCGATCGCATCAATGGTAACCCGGGCGAGCGGAAGGGTGGTGGCGGCGGCCTGGACGAGTTCGATTTTCCAAGGCTCGATGTCATTCTTGAAGCGGACGATGGGCGAGGAGAGCACAAGGCCGTCGCAAGGGGGCTTGCCGGCGGGTGCGGAAACGAGTGCGTGGGTGGCGATGAGTGCGCCCATGCTTTCGCCATACCAAATGATTTTCGCATCGGGATGGCGCTCTTCGACAAGTTGGGTGAACGCCTCCAGGTCGGCGTACCATTGTGCGGGATTTCCGATGTCGCCGCGGCGCTGCTTGATCGGGTCGCTACCCTGACCGCGGATCTCATAGGCGTAGACGGCAGTCTTCGGCTGCCTTTTTACGAGATACTCGCCGAGATTCGTATAGTCCACCGAGGCACCGCAGAAGCCGTGGATGCCGATGACTACGACATCCTGAGCCACGTTATTCCGTTTCCAGGTGCGGTAGCCGAAGGTGTCTGACGGGACGTCCACCCCCTTTTGGTTGATCACCAGATAGCTTTGCGGCGCACAGCCCGCGACGGCCAGGCCGAGCAGGAGTGCGAGTAAGAGCCTGATACGTCCACTGGGCACACGCCTAATCTGCTTGAGGAATCGCGGCTTTGCAACAGTGGATGGCATGACGAGATCGCTAACGGCCTACGATTTACAGAGATTTCACCTAATTGGCGGGTTTTTGAATGTCCATCGGGAAATATACGTATATATATTGGATTTAAATAAATTATATCCATGAAAGCTCGGCGTCTCATTCCACTCATCCTAACGATCGCCGCGCTCCCCTTGGCGGCAGCACCCCGCATTGTTGTCTCAACCCCGTCGCTGGTGCCGGAATCGAAGGTTGATGTCGTTTTCGATCAGCCGATGGTCGGGCAGGAAGCGTTGGGGAAAACCGTCGAGAATGATCTGATCGTCACCCGCCCCGCATTGCCAGCGAAACTCTTTTGGAAAGCTCCGACCATCGCGGAATTTCAGCCTCAAGCTCTCCCGCAAATTGGGACTGAATACCGTTTCTCCGCAGCGGAAGGCCTCAAGCACCTAGACGGAACGATCGTGGAGGCCGGGGAGTTCGCCTCCATCTCCAGCGAACCGCTGCGCATACTCGCCGCGAACATCCCCAACCGCTGGTCACGGGATTACTCCCCGTCCACGGGCAAATGGTTCATTGTTTTCAACGACGATGTCGAGCCGTCCGCCATCGCCGGGTTCTTTGGTTTTTCCTCGGAGAGAAACCAGCGGGTGGCGCCGAAGGTCGTGCATGCGACCGCCCAACAGGCAGGGTATTACAGGACGAATTACCTGACGTGGGCGAACCGCAAGGATACGGAGAAACAGCGGATGAAAGTGGATCCCGGGACTTTGGTGAAAAATATCGTCGTCGTCACACCGCATTCGCCCCTGCCGGTGGCGAAAAAATGGGAGCTCAAAGTGCTCAAGGGGCTGCCCAATGCGGCCGCATCTGCGATCCTTGCGAATGACGCATCCTATCGGATCGGGGCGGTCGAGCCGTTCCGCTTGGTGAAAGTGTATCCGCAGGTTTCGTCGCAGACCCCGCGGCGGATTCAGATCGCCTTCAACCGCAGGCTGCCTGCGGATTTGGCGGTGGACGAGATAGTCATTTTGCCGCAACCGGAGAATCTGAGCCTCAGGGTCGAGGAGAAATCATTGTTCGTAGAGGGTGATTTTTCCGCGCATGACAAGTATGTGGTGACATTGGCGAAAGGCTTTGTCTCCGCAGAGGGCGTGGATATTAGTAATCCCGGTAACATTGAGACCGTCTTCGAGAGACTGGAATCTCAAGTCTTACTGCCTTCCGAAGACGAGGCGCAGTTTGCCCACGGCTTGCGGAAATACGCTATCGACACGGTGAATATTTCCTCGGTGAAAATCCGGGTCAAGAAGCTCTCAGGCAAAGGTGCCGTCCGGGCTTTCCAAGGTTACCGGAACTACACCGGCCAGGGACCCAACTACACCCAGGTGGAGCCGACTTCAGTCATTCCCTATTCGTTGATTCCCGGGGAAACGATACTCGAAAAAGAAATCCGGCTCGGCACCGCGGTGGACACCGGGAAGACCATCGAACTCTCCTGGGATGACCTGCTGCCCGCCGGCCTCGATTTCGCGACCCTGTTCGTGGATGTGATCGGCAGCCCCCATCCGGATGCGAAAGCCAGCGGCAGGCGCAACGCCCAGTCTATCGTCCAGCTCACCGACATCGGCCTTGCCTGGAAATTTACCGAGTCTTCTTCGCTTGTGTTCGCATTTTCCTGTCAGACGGGGAAGCCCCTGCCCGGGGTGAAAATCGGCGTGCACGGTGAGGACGCGAAATCGCTGGCCGAGCTTGTTACGAACGAAAGCGGAATGGTCACAGTTCCAAGGAACGCGGATGTCCGCCACATCCAGGCTCGCCTCGGCAAGGACTCCTACACGGTCGCTTTCGATGAGACTTTGGACAGGGTCGGCATGTGGCATTTTCCGGTGCGGTATTCATGGATGAAGCAGCGTCCTGAAATCCGCCGAGCCTTCCTTTTCACCGAACGCTCACTCTACCGCCCGGGTGAAACGGTGCGTATCAAAGGCATTGTCCGCGACCAACTGGGAAATGCGATCGCGCTTTCCAAGAAGGCTCCCGCGCGTGTCGTGATCATCGATCCGGAGGACAAGGAAATCTTCACCCAGGCTGTCGAGCTTTCCGCTCTCGGTTCCTTCGACCTCACCTACACCCTGCCGGATTCGAAAACCGGAGGCCACACGATCAAGCTGGAATTCCCGGAGGAACTTGAGCTCGCGGAAAAAACGGAGGACTGGGAGGATCAGATTGCAATCCAGCAAAGCGCATCCTTCAGCCTGCCGCTCAAAGTCGAGGAATTCCGCCGCAATACCTTCGAACTCGTCCAGAAAATCGATACGCCCGTAATCGGTGCGGCGGAAATTTCCGCGAAGCTCACCGCCACCTACTATCAGGGGCAGCCAGTCGCTGCAGGAAATACATCCACCTTCACCGAGATCTCAGAGATCAACCCCTACCCGGAGCGCTACCGCGACTTCCTCTTTGGAAATCACCGCAAGGACGACTGGCGCTACTGGTATAACTATTTCGGATACCGCGACCGCGACGATGATAATGAGATCACAAGCACGACATTCGATTCCGAACAGGTGCTATCCAAGCAAGGCTTCGCTGAAATCTCCGTCAAAATTCCGGCCGGGGATTTTCCGACGACCCACCAGGTCAGCGTGGCTACCGAGGTGACGGACGCCAACAGCCAGACACTCACCGCACGCTCGACAGCGACCGTCCATCCGGCGGCGCTGTATGTGGGAATTTCCCGTGTTGACCGGCTGATCCGGGTCGGGGATGAAACGCCGTTCCGTATCGTCGTTACCGACACAGATGGCGAGCCTGCGGAGCAGGATGTCGCGCTCACGGCGAGCGTGACGCGCGAGGTGCACACCACCACCAAGACGACCAACGCGAACGGCGACACGGTGACCCGCAGCGAGGCGCATGAGGAAGATGTATCTACTGTAAATATCGTAGTTCGCGCCGGGGACTCTGCGAAGGAAGGGCTTCCGTTTCCTGTTTCCCCCGAGCATGACGGCCTCCATTTTCTCACACTAAAAGGCAAGGATGCGGAGGGCCGGGAGTTTGCCACGGTCACCCGCTTCCATGTCTATGGAGCGAAGGAATACCCGTGGCAATACGAGGAAGGAATACGCATCAAGCTGGTGTCTGAGAAGAAGTCCTACCAGCCGGGTGATGTGGCGCGCATCCTTGTGCTTTCCCCGATCGAAGGCACCGCGCTGGTCACGGTCGAACGGGAGAATGTCCTCAGCTCCTACCTCACCGAGCTCAAGGCGGAGAATCCCGTCATCGAGATCCCGCTCGCCGACGAGCATGCTCCGAATGCCTACGTCTCCATCCTGATCGTCAAAGGCTCTGCGGAATCCGCCCGCGAGATCAAGGAGCCGCAGCTCCGTCTCGGCTACTGCGAACTGAAGGTCGAGAACCAGCGAGATCGCCTCGCCGTTGCCATTGATAAGCCCTCTGAAAGTTATCGTCCGGGCACGTCCGTGAGCCTCGGCGGTACGGTGTTGGCATCCGATGGTAAGCCGGCGGCAGGCGCGGAGGTGAGCCTCTACGCTGTCGATGAAGGGACGCTCACAGTGATGGGGTTATGACACCCCGGATCCAATGGCGTTTTTCTACGACAGACGCTACCTCGCCGTGGATGCAGGGACATCGTTCCACGATTTCATCTCTGAGAACAGCGACTACCGATCGTTCCATAACAAGGGCTTCCACGTCGGCGGCGGTGGCGACTTGAGCAAGCTCGCAGAACTCTTCCGGAAAAACTTCGACCCCTGCGCGGCATGGGTACCGACGCTGGTGACGGATGAAGCGGGAAGGTTCACCCACAGCTTCGACCTACCGGACACGCTGACTCGCTACCGCGTCATCGCCGTCGCGCATCACGAAGGTGGGCGCTTCGGTCACGGCGAATCGGCCGTGCTTGCGAAAAAGCCCCTGATGCTGGAGCCGAAACTTCCGCGTTTCGCCCATCAAGGAGATTTGATTGCCGGCCGGGTGATGGTGCAGAACGCATCCGGAGGAACCTCCACATGGGAGGTCATCTGCTCGATGGGAACCGGAAGCGAAACCCCTCTGGCCACTCTCGTAGGGACGGCGCAACAGAGCCTTACACTTGCTGATGGCGAATCTGCGGTGCTCACATACCCGATCCGCATCGATGGCACCGGCGAAGTGAATATTTCGTTTCAGGCGAGCCCGCTTTCGCTTGAGGAAGGGGAGCTGACCCCGGAGTTCAGTGCTTCGCTGTCCGACGCCGTTCAGGAGACCTTCCAATCCCATTTCCCGATGCTACTGATCCGTCAGGTGATGGCGGTTCGCCTTTCCGCCAATGGTAAAACCGATCTCCGCGACCTGCTCAGCAAGGAGCTGAAAACCGCCAACGGCAGCGTGGAACTCGAATTCGCAACTTCGCCGTTGGTGGAAATTTCCTCCTCGGTGAATTACCTGCTCCGATACCCCTACGGTTGCGCGGAGCAGACCAGTTCGTCGATGATGCCATGGCTGGCGGTGAAAAACCTCCGGCCTTTCGTTCCCGCCTTCGCAGGCAAGGATGACAAGGAGGTCGCGACGGCCATCGGGATCGGCGTTGGCCGCCTTCTCAGTATGCAGCAAGCGGACGGCTCCTTCGGCTATTGGCCGGGAGCGACCGAGACCAACCAGTGGGTCACGCCCTATGCAGGCTTGGCACTTACCCTGGCTTCACAAAACGGTGGCAACGTTCCTCCATCCGCACTGGAAAGGCTTTCCCAATACCTGATCAAATCCCTGCGCGGTGCCGGAGAGGCGAAGACCTCCTATCAACTCGAGAACCATGCCCGTTCGCTCTACACCCTCGCCCTGCTGGGCCAGGCTCAGCCGCCCTATCACGCTCTCATGGCGGAGAAACTTCCCCACATGAGCGATACGGCTCGCTCCTTCCTCGCAGCTGCCATGGCGGTCGGCTCCGAAGGCAGGCCAAAGGTTCTTGCTGCCGCCAGCGATGTCCTCAACTCCAAGGTCAAATACAAGTCGCTTGAGAACGGCGGTTACTGGAGCCCCGGAAATTCATCGATAGCGGCGAAACTCATCGCCGAGCTCGCGATCGATCCCGATTCCAAGGAGGTCCACTCCACGCTCGACAGGCTGCTCAACGACCGCAACCCCTACGGCCACTGGCGCAGCACGTGGGTCAATGGCTGGAGCCTCCTCGCGATGTCGCAATACGCCTCCTATCAGGATACTTCCGCTGCGCCGGTGCGCTTCGTCCTGAATGCGAACGGCAAACGCGATGAGATCGACCTTACCAAGGAGAACCCGACCGCCGTCCGTTCGTTCGCGCTCACCGCCGCTTCCAATATGGAAGTCGAAACCACCGTGCCCGCATACATCCGCATGAAAGTGGCCGGGAAACCTGCGATCGCTCCGCTGGCACCTGTCTCAAACAACGGCATGTCCATCGACCGCTTTTACGAAAAGGTTCTGCCAAGCGGTCAGACTGAGGTGCTCACGCGGCCTTCGAAAGGGGATCTGATCCGCGTCACTCTCCGCGTAACCCTGCCAAAGGACGACACCCGCTACCTCGTCGTGGACGATCCGCTGCCCGCGATCTTCGAGACGGTGAATTCTGATTTTTCCTCCCAATCCGCCGCTCAAACCATCCGCACCAGCGAGAATGATTGGAACGTTTCCCATTCGGAACTCCGCTCGGACCGTGCCGCCTTCTTCATGAACCGTGTCTGGCGGAAAGGCACCTACAAGCTCACCTACCTCGCCCGCTGCACGGTCGGCGGTGTTGTCATGGCTCCGCCCGCAAAGGTCGAGGCGATGTATGATCCCGAGAATTTTGCGCTATCGTCCTCGCAGAAATTCACGACCAAATAGCAACCACGTTGAACACAATCTCAGTTCGAGATGAATCCCTGCAGGGATTTATCCGGTAGGTCGATCCGCTCTTCATCGGCATGCCATCCACTCGCTGAACGCAGCCCTTCCTTGCAAGGAGTGGCTGCATTCTGCTGCCATCCAAGAATAGAGGAAATAGCTAGGGAAGAGGCTCAGGTTGCTGGGCAGCGGAACGCAGCCCCTCCTTGGGGAGGAATCGATTTCACCAACTTATCTTGCTTGGCGATTTGGCGGTGAAACCTTCTCCGATTGTAGACAGCGGAATGTCAGAATGGGGTCAGGCAAGTCTTTTTGACATCCTGATGCCTTCAAGCCGACACGATCAACAAGTGATCGCGCTGCGCCCGGAGTGGGCCGAGGTGTGACATACCGCATGCGGTTCCAAGCGCAGGATTTTTATTGTCAGCAAGGTGGAGGTGGAGTAATTCACTGTCCATCCGGTTTCGGAGCTTCCAATCTTGCCCCAGGTTTTACTGGAGTTCGTAAAAGCCCACAGGCCGCTGTAGCTCAGGGGTAGAGCAATTCATTCGTAATGAATAGGTCGTCGGTTCAATTCCGACCAGCGGCTCCATATTTTATATGGGTTTGTGGGCGTTTCTATTTTCTTTAGATTTACGGTCGTTACGAGTGAGTCACTAGAATTTCCCTCATTGAACAGGTGTTTCAGGTAACGCTGTCAGCTTCGAGTAACGACCCATCGAACCTGGGTGATCGGGAACTACGAACAGGGTTCCTCTTTTTCATTTTTCGGCCAGTTCTCCCTTGTGTAGGAGCCCTGGAACTACGAATCCATCTCTGGTAAACCATTCGGCCAATGCGGAATATCGCCGAGAGTGGCGATCCGAGCCAGATCTACGGCATTTCCAGCACCGAGTTTACGTATTGCATTCGCGCGGTGGATCTTGATGGTGATCACGGCGAGACCCAGTTGGTGGGCGACTTCCTTGTTCAGCAAGCCGCCCACCACCATGGATACGATATTTCGTTCCCGCTTGGTCAGGGTCGCGACGCGCTTGCTGATTTCATAGATTTCACCCTCCACCTCCCGCCGTATTGAGTCTCGCTTAAGAGCGAGACTCACAGCCTTGACCAGAGCCTCGGGTTCGAAAGGCTTGGTGATAAAATCATCCGCACCATCACGCATCGCACCGACGATGGACTGTGTGCTCCAATGAGCGGTGAGAAAGATGGTTGGCATGATCCAGCCCCGCTCGCGTATCTCGCGGTAAACTTGAACTCCCGTGACCCCGCCCTCAAGATGGTGATCCAACAGGAGGCATGCGGGAACTTCCGGCAATTCTGAGGAAAAAAGCGATTCCGCCGTTGCGTGGCTCAGCACAAAGTAGCCCTTGGCGCTGAGCAATAACTTCAAACTATCCCGAATGGACAAATCATCATCCAAAACATGGACTACATGGTTGTTAGGTGTCAATGAGTTGAGTGAATGTGGTGTCGTGGGCACAGGTGTGGGAGCGACAGGCAATTTATGCCCGCCGGAAGACGGAATTCACTGTGAAATGTATGATATTGTCCATTGCAGAATGGCTATCCTTTGGTATATACCTCTCCGGAATCGAGTGGAAGAACCACCCGGAATGTGGCACCCGATCCTTCTGGATTGTTGAAACCGGTGATGGTGCCGTTGTGAGCTTGGACAATCGTCTGGGTAAGACGAAGTCCGATCCCGAGGCCATCCGCCTTGGTGGTGAAGAAGGGGGAAAACATACGCTCTTTCACATCGGGAGGAATGCCCGTTCCCGAGTCGCGAACACATAACTCGAACTTTTCCTCCGGAATGACCCGCGTCGAGATGTCGATGGCGCGTCGATCACGAGGTAGGTCCGCGCAGGCATCGATCGCATTCCGAACCAAATTGATCATGGCATGACTAAGCTGTATTTCATCCGCGTTCACTTTCGCACGTTCACCTGCCCGATGCACCTGGATGATGACATCCTTCATCACTGCCTCGGCCTTGATCGCCAGCAGCGCTTCGGAAACCATTGCATTCAAGTCGACCGGCACGAGCTTCGGTTGCTCAATGTTCGAGAGCGCCCGCAAATGGATCACTGACTCCCTAATTCGTTTCATATCCGAGTCGATCTTCTCGAGGATGTTCGCGCAACCTGATGGATCCGATTCACACATCTTGGAGCCCATGATCGCAGCGAGGTTCGCCCCGATGGAGGTGAGTGGTTGGGTGATCTGATGAATGATGCCTGCACTGATTTCGCTAACCAGAGCCAGTTTTATCACTTTGTCGGTCTCTTCTTTCCGGGCGAGATGTTTGGCCTCGGCACGTTTCACGGACGTGAGGTCACGCAGAGCGCTGACTCTTGTTGGCTTCCCCTGCCAGGCCATCAAGCGGCCTTTGACTTCTAGCGGAATTCTCGTTCCGTCTTTCCGAACTCCCAGGCATTCGTAGCTGTCCTCACTACCGGATTGCATTCGATCGATGACCAAATTCACCGAATCCGGATCCACGAAATCAGTCACCGGTCGGCCGATTACCTCAGCTAGATCATATTGGAGCATCGCGGCCACCTGGGGATTTCCATCGATTAGGATGCCATTCTCAGAGATAGCAATCCCCTCGAAGGTGGTTTCGGTAAGCTGGCGGAAGCGGGATTCGCTCCTCTTCAGCTCCTCTGTGCGCTCATTCACCTTCTGCTCAAGGGTGTGGTTCCAATTCAGCAGCGCTGCTTCAGCCTGTTTGCGCAGAGTGATGTCCTTCACGCTAGCCGCGAATCTTACAACATTGCCATTCTCATCCGGCACGGGGAACGCGCTCAGCAGCACCGGAAATCGTTCCCCATTCTTGCGCATGAAAATCAATTCGAAATCCACCGCACCTGCCCCTAGGGTCGTCTTCAGGGCTTCCGTAATTTTTGGGATTTCCTCCGGCGGCCAATACGGATGAGGTGGACCTATGCCCACGAGTTCCTCCTTGGAAAATCCGGTTATTCTGCAGATCGCCGGATTCGCATTCACAGTCACCCCTTTGGAATCAATCACGGAGAAACCATCCTGCATCGACCCAATCAACTCTGAAGAGAAGGGCAAGGATGTCTCAAGCGTCTGCTGCACTTTAATACGCCGAGAGATATCTTTCATTATCGAGCAGCACAGTGGCGTGCCATCCAAACCCCGGCTCATGGTGCACTGCAAATGCACCCATACCGGGGAACCGTCACCTCGGATCATCTGTATCTCGCAGTCATGCGAATCACCCTCATTCCGGACGCCTTTCTGGTGAAGATAAAGTATGTCCAGGTGGTACGGCGTCACAAATCGGGAGATCGGTGAGGAGACCAAGGCGCTCCGCGGCATTCCAAGCAAATCCGCTACCGCCAGATTGGCCTCTAGAATGACATACTCGCTATTGAGCGTGGCATAGCCGATCGGAGCCAGATCGTAGAGGTCGAAGTAACGATCCCCCAATTCTTCAAGGTCCGACTGAGCGCGGCGCAATTGCTCATTTTTCATTTCCAACTCGACCTTATGAGGCTGAAGCTCATACGTCATCTCCCGTATGGCACGCAAATGCAGGCTTTCGAGCGGCACTTCGGAAATCGGCGGGATTTCACCCGCCGAGCCTTCCGCCGCCTGGCGGAGTTCGGTGTCTTGTGGTGATGGCGTGCTATCGTGACTCATTGGAACTGCCTCCTCCGCTTCTACCCACCCATCACCATCGGCTCCAGCACATCGCGCGCAAACTCCCGCGCCTCGTTCCCCTGCACCAGAGTCTTCTGGCCGTTCTCGTAGACGGTGACGTGCAGCCGTCCCTTCTCCGCGGTGAAGTGGGCGTGGTCGCGCTCGGCGAACTCGAAGCGCCGGCGCTTGAGGGTGGTGCGGAGCTTCTTCACGTCCGCCTCGTAGAGCGGGATGAGGATGTTGTGGAGGTCCATGATTTTGTTATTCTCTTGTGAGGAAAGGAA
>Ga0206130_10000443_pt1 | contig 70442 bp, 54 predicted proteins | sample Helgoland_Spring_9_FD_148637 | JGI IMG/M metagenome (GOLD analysis project Ga0206130, IMG submission 148637) | Pelagic subsurface seawater microbial communities from Kabeltonne, Helgoland, North Sea - Helgoland_Spring_Bloom_20160512_1 | ecosystem: Environmental > Aquatic > Marine > Epipelagic ... | reverse complement strand
AGAATAAAGCCCCAACAACGGGTGCAATGGTTGTTCCTAATGAATTAAAAGCTTGCGATAGGTTTAATCGGCTAGAGGCCCCATCTTCAGAACCTAATAAAGCAACATAGGGATTCGCTGCAACTTGCAATACAGTAATTCCAGCCGCTAATGTAAAATAACCAACTAAAAATACATTAAAGTTTCTATATTCAGCTGCAGGGTAAAAAAGTAAACATCCAATAGCCATAATTACCAATCCTAAAACAATTCCTTTTTTATATCCAATCTTGGTGAGGATGGCTCCAGCAGGCAGAGAAATTACAAAAAAGGCAGTAAAAAATGCAAATTGAACCAATACTGTTTTGGCATAGGACATTTCAAAAACTTCTTTTAACCTTGGGACTAAACTATCAACTAGAACAGTAATAAACCCCCATAAAAAAAACAGAATGGTAACCGATATAAAGGAGGATTGATATGACTTTTTTTGACTCATTTAAATTCCTATTTTACTTGAGATATTTTTAGGAATACCATCTTTATGTAATGTAATACTTATAGTTTTTAAGCGGACATAAGCTTCACTGAAATAAACATATCCATCAAATTTTGTTCTTTTTTCATCAGTTCCCCAACTGTTTTTTACTTTATAATATTTATTTCCGTTTTGATCTTTAACGCTACCGGTAATGTGCATTAAGTGATCGTCTGTTGTTTTAAAATTTTCAAACTCTTGTTGACGGTATTCTTGAGTAACATCCATCTCCGGATAAATACTATGTAGTGCTTTTAAGTTATTTAATTTATTAGCGGGTATAACTGCAATTCCGTCCTTAGCTGAAAAAGTTTGTTCACTAACATCACAGTCAATTTCAGCAGTATATCCATTCGCTAATGCATGATCAATAATTTCAACTAAGTCATTTATGGGTACATTATAAAAACTACCATTACTGAAATTGTCTGGAATATTTAAAATAAAGTTCGTATAATAAGGGGCCTGTGTAAATGAAGTAATATTTATATAATCGTTTGGATTAATTTTTACCATTTCAGCAAATTGCAAGGGAGTATATTTTTTTCCTTCATAGTTAAACTCTGTAATATTTTCTCCTAAATAAACATCTAAAACTGCGGTGAATGCATCTCGCCACTTTGGATCTAAACTTCTGCCAGGGTTTTTAATATAAGTATCTAACATAGCTGTTAAAACCGAAACCATTTCTGCATGGTTATGTTGTTCATTATTTCCTTGCAAGCCATTGAAGGCCTCTATGGGAACTAAACCATGTTCTTGTATACTATTAAAAACATCATGTGCTAAACCTCCTTCACTAAATTGGGCTTTACCCTGTCTTGAAACATAAATATTCGCTTTTGTTGGATACGTATTTCTAACATTATACATTTCAGAAATATCAATGGTTTTTCCAGTTAATCGCATTATTTCAGATTCTATAAATGAAGAAGTAGAAAAACTCCAACAGGTTCCGGTATTTCCTTGACTTATAACTGGAGTCGCATTTAAATCAATAACATCGGTAAATTTATAAGTTTCTTGAGCGTTAATGATTAGACTGCTCAACACAATTCCAAAACAGATTAATAGCTTTTTCATATTCTTTTTTTAGTTTATATTCTGATTATTTTTTAATTTGAAATAAAGTTAAAGGTCCATTATTATTGGTCACCACAAGTACTTTATTATTATTTACCTCTATAATTTCTGAATCCTTGGAGTCTCCATGTATTATGATACCAGTTTTAGAATTATTGAGTACTTCAAATTTACCATCATAATATTTTAATACGGTTCCAATAGAAGCGTCATACCTTGTAGTTTCTACTTCAGTTGGGTAAAGATTACCAATGGCAATTATTTCTGGAGATTGATCTTGATCTATATCCGCAATTGTGAAATTCATAATTGGTGAAAACTGTGCTTCTTTTGGTAATTGTATTTTTTTAAACGTTCCGTTTCCATTATTAATTAAACAGATACTGCTAAGGTTTTTAACTTCATAATGCAATGCATCAGCAAGATTATCTTCACCCATAATATCTTCTAAACTAGCTTCTGCAAAAGAGATAAAATTTTCAAATTTTTCTGCAATAAACGGCATTTGTTCCGATGAGCATTCTCTTCCTCTCATGGGGACTAAATCTCCATGATAATCTTTAGAAAAGACAATATCGTAGGTACCATTATAATCAAAATCGTCACAAAATACGTGTAAAGGTTTTTCAATAGTTGCTTTAAATTTTGAATTAAGGCCTAAATTTCCAAATAAATAATCATCGTCTCCATCTTGGTCAATATCAAGAGCTTCTACACTGAACCAAATTCCTTCGGTATCATTTAAAGAATTAATGCTTGCTAATTCGAACTTCCCATCTTTATTTTCGTAAAATTTAATTGGACTCCATTCAGCAGTAATAATTAAATCGCTGTCACCATCGTTGTCATAATCTGAAAATACAGCATCAGTTATTAATCCTGCTTCTAAAAGTTGAGGAGCTAACTTTTTAGTTTGATCGGTAAAAATACCTTTATCATTAATGAGTAATTGGGATTTAGGGGCGTATGGATATTTGTCGGGGATTACTCTTCCACCAACGAATAAATCTAAATCACCGTCATTATCAAAATCGTTTGCTATTACTTTTTGATTACTGGTGTTATTCTTTGGTAAGCTATTGGAATTAGAAAAATTACCTTTACCATCATTTTTGTAAAGCCTATCTTGATATTTAGCATTATTTTCATCAAATGCAGCACTACCACTAGCAATATATAAATCATGATCACCATCTGCGTCATAATCAAAAAATAACACCCCTAAATCTTCAAAACCTTTATCAGTATTCCAAATAGTATTTTCATCTTTTTTAAAGCTCCCATCCTTTGTTTGAAAATAAAGTTCTCCTGATTGTCCAGCTGCTCCACCCACGAAAAAATCAGTTAACCCATCATTATTTAAATCTGCTTTGTCAATAAATGGCCCGTTTTGTGATTGAGAATAAGGAAGAAGGACTTGTTTTTTAAAGTCATTTATCTTATCTTCTTCATGTATATAGGAGATTCCAAATTCATTAGGTGATTTTTTTTCTGTAAGTATTTTTGAGCTAATCAAAGGTTCAATTATTGATTTTTGAGTTTTATCATATGAAATCCCATATTGCTTGTTTACCTCTAAGTTTTCTAAAATAGAAACTTTTCCATCAGGCCATTCAACTATCATCTTTGGTATTTTCTGAGCGGCTCCTAATCCTAAAACTATTTTATATCCCATGGAAGAAAGATAACCTCTTGCTGGGTAATGTTCATGATAAATAGTTTTATCTTTAAATGGTAAGGAAATTTTAGTTCCTATTCCAAATGGGTTATTATCTGGTCCCTGTAAATTGATAACGATGGAATTTCCAATAGATTTCTCTTCACTTTTATTTTTAAAAATGGCAGCAGGAGCATCCATGTTGTTCAAAATCAAATCTAAATCTCCATCTCCATCTAAATCTGCATAAGCAGCGCCATTAGAATTGAAATCTGTATTATCTATCCAATTCTCTGAAACATTTTTAAAATGTTCTGTTCCCTCATTTTTAAATATTTGATTGGGTGTTATAACAGAGGTTACAACTTCTAAATACTCATCCAGAGATAATTGTCTATTTATTTTTTTTTCTATAGCATATACTTTTTCTTTAATATCATTGTCATTTAAATTTTCTTTAATTCCATTGGTGATAAATAAATCTTTATTTCCGTCTAAATCAATATCAAAGAACAAGGGAGCCCAACTCCAATCTGTCTTGTCAATTCCTGCAAATTGACCTATATCACTAAAAGTGGCATCTCCATTATTCATCTGTAAAGTGTTTAACATATATTGATGATGAAATCCAACTTTAACTAGTGCATTAAATTTTTCTGAATCCATTGAAGCCATAAATACTTTAGACTTAATATGATCACTTGGAGTCATGTCTGTGACATAAATATCTAATTTTCCATCATTATTTACGTCGGTGACCTCGTTGCCCATACTAAAATAGGTAATGTGTTTTAGGTTCGGCTCTGTTTTATTAGTAAAGGTTTTATTACCATTGTTCATATATAATAAATCTGGTTGGGCATAATCTGAACAGATATATAGATCTGGAAAACCATCCTTATTAAAATCTCCAACCCCAATACTATTTTTATAACCAAAATTTGATAAATTAACTGCTTTTGTTTTTTCTATAAACTTACCATCTATATTTTCATAAAAGTTATCTGTCATAAGAATACCTTTCTTAATTTCATCAGCTAACTTATTTAAGTTTTTAGCTTTTCCATTTCTTTTTTCAGTTGGTGGATGATTGGCCAAATATAAATCTAAATCACCATCCAAATCATAATCAAAAAAAGCAGATTGTACACTATATGCAGTGCTATTTAAACCATATTTTTCAGCTTCTTCATTAAAAGTTCCATCTCCATTATTTATAAATAATCTATTTTTTAAATATTTTACTTCATTGTAAGGGCCAGCTTTACAAACATAGATGTCTAAAAATCCATCAGCATTGATATCTACCATATTGACTCCAAAAGACCAACCATAGTTTTCCTTAGCTATACCAGACTCTTCAGTTACATCTTTAAACGTAAAGTTACCCGTATTAAAATAAATCTTATCTTTAGGTTGGTTTCCAGCAAAATAAATATCGGGCAAACCATCATTATTTAAATCACCTACTGCTACGCCACCTCCGTTGTAAATTTGTGGATAAGATTTATGATTTTTAAAATTTGTTTCTTTAATTGTATTTAAAAAATTAATCCCTGTATTTTTATTGCTAACTAATTGTAAAAAAGTTTCTTCAGTATTTTCTGAATTTATTTTTGAGATTAATTTTCTATTTAAATCACTTATTTCTAATTCTGTTTTAATGCTATTTTTAGCTGCAATTTCTTTTTTTTTAGATTCAGAATTACATGCTAATAATAGTATAAATGATAAAATAATTAAAAAAAAATATTTCATAATATTTGGTTGAAAGAATAAGATTTCGAAGTTATTGAATTTTTATGTTATTTTGAATATTGTTATTCTAAATTTAACAGAAATAAAGAAGTTTAAATATAAAGTTTGATAACATTTCTCAGTGTACAAAAGATTATTTCTGAAGTCTTTTTATATTTACATCAAATTTTAAATTATGAAATCTCCCAATTGGATTACCGTTAAAGAATATTCAGACATCACTTATAAAAAATGCGATGGTGTTGCACGTGTTGCATTTAATCGTCCTGATGTTCGGAATGCTTTTCGTCCAAAAACCACGAGTGAATTATTAGATGCTTTTCATGACGCACAAGAAGACACTTCAATAGGTGTAGTATTACTCTCTGCTGAAGGTCCTTCATCTAAAGATGGTGTGTATAGCTTTTGTAGTGGCGGAGACCAAAAAGTTAGGGGCCATCAAGGATATATTGGAGAAGATGGTTACCACCGTCTTAATATTTTAGATTTGCAACGAATGATTCGTTTTATGCCTAAGGCAGTTATTTGTGTAGTTCCTGGATGGGCTGTTGGAGGAGGTCATAGTCTTCATGTAGTTTGTGATTTGACTTTAGCGAGTAAGGAACATGCAATATTTAAACAAACGGATGCTGATGTAACCAGTTTTGATGGGGGTTACGGAAGTGCTTATTTGGCTAAAATGGTTGGTCAAAAAAAAGCAAGAGAAATATTTTTTTTAGGAAGAAACTACAATGCTCAGGAGGCATATGAAATGGGAATGGTTAATGCGGTAATTCCACATGCAGAATTAGAAGATACTGCTTTTGAATGGGCACAAGAAATATTAGCTAAATCTCCAACCTCAATTAAAATGCTAAAATTCGCTATGAATCTAACCGATGATGGTATGGTTGGTCAGCAAGTTTTTGCTGGTGAAGCTACTCGCCTTGCTTATATGACAGATGAAGCAAAAGAGGGTCGTGACGCATTTTTAGAAAAAAGAAAGCCAAATTTTGATAAAAAATGGCTTCCCTAATCAACCAAAAAATATATTTAATAAGCATCATCATGAACATTCGCGACAGCTCGACCACTGGGATCGTTCATGTTTTTAAAACTTTCATCCCATTCCAATGCAATCGGAGTGCTACAAGCTACCGAGGGTACTGATGGTACTGACCATGCCGCTGCGTCACTTGGGAAATGGTCCGTGAAAATAGAACGATAATAAAACTCCTCTTTACTAGTTGGTGGTTGTATGGGGAATTTATAATGAGCATTAGCCAATTGTTCGTCACTAATTTCCTTTTCTACCATTTCTTTTAAGTTATCAATCCAGCTATATCCTACACCATCACTAAATTGTTCTTTTTGTCTCCAAGCAACACTTTCAGGAAGCATATCTTCAAATGCTTTTCTTAATACCCATTTCTCCATGCGCTCTCCATTAATCATTTTATCTTGTGGGTTGATGCTCATAGCTACATCCATAAATTCTTTATCTAAAAAAGGAACCCTTCCTTCAATTCCCCAAGAAGCTAACGATTTATTTGCTCTAAGGCAATCGTACATGTGAAGCTTATCTAATTTTCGAACCGTTTCCTCATGAAAATCCTTAGCTGAGGGTGCTTTATGAAAATATAAATAACCTCCAAAAATCTCATCAGCTCCTTCACCAGAAAGCACCATTTTAATTCCCATTGCTTTAATGGCTCTTGCCAATAAATACATAGGAGTAGAGGCTCTAATGGTAGTAATGTCATAGGTTTCTAGATGGTAAATTACATCTTTTAATGCATCAATCCCTTCCTGAATAGTGAATTTTATTTCATGATGTATCGTATCTAAATGATCGGCAACTTTTCTTGCAGCTGCTAAATCTGGAGAACCTTCTAAACCTATGGCAAAGGAATGCAGTTGAGGATACCAAGCGGCATCTTTATCATCACTCTCTATACGTTTTTCAGCATATTTTTTAGCAATTGCAGAGGTAATAGAAGAATCCAGTCCTCCTGAAAGTAGTACTCCATAGGGAACATCACTCATTAATTGTCTGTGTACGGCTTCTTCAAGGGCAGTTCTTAATTTTTTAATATCTGTTTCATTGTCTTTAACTGCATCATAATCTTTCCAATCACGATCATGCCATCTTTTTAATTCTCCATCGCTACTATGTAAATAATGACCAGGAGGGAAGAGTTCAATTTTAGTACAAACTCCTTCCAAAGCTTTTAATTCTGAAGCAACATAAAAAGTCCCATTTTCATCCCAACCCATGTATAAAGGAATAATTCCCATGTGATCTCGAGCTACAAAATATTCATCTTTGGCAATATCATATAAAGCAAAACCAAAAATTCCATTTAATTTATCTAAAAATGATGGGCCTTTTTCTTGATATAAAGAAAGGATAACTTCACAATCTGATTTGGTTTGAAAATTATAAGAGTCTTTAAATTGCTTGCGCAATTCTATATGGTTGTAAATTTCCCCATTTGCAGCAAGAACCAAATTTTTATTTTCTGAAAATAAGGGTTGCTTTCCAGAAGTAGGATCTACAATCGCTAATCTTTCGTGAGTCATTATCGATTTGTTATTGTTGAAAACACCACTCCAATCTGGTCCACGATGACGTATGTTTTTTGACATGGATAGTAATTGAGGTCTTAATTTTTCTGAAGATTGCTTTAAGTTAAAAGCACATACAATTCCACACATAATATAAATATTTATTCGTTAGTTGATTTTTAATATTATTTTTTTAAATAATGAACAAAAAAAAGTCCGTCAAGAAAAAACTTGACAGACAATTATATGTTCTTGACAAATTTTTGTTAAGGTTTATAATTGTTATAATTATTGTTATTTAAAAACATTGTCTTTTTGTTTATTTTTACTTTGTAAATATATAATAATAATTCTGTATTCCTAATTTAAAATAAGAATACTAAACCTCAGACGGTTTAAATGTCTTTTTAGAAACTTAAAAATTTAAGTTTTTAAAAGATTCATTTGCTTAAAATTTTACCCTATTCTAATTATTTTTGCAGTAAATGTCAGGAGTTTTTAAAAAATCTGCGTTTTAAGAGGAAAATATACTTTTTTTTACTTGTTGGCTTACTCAAATTTAGTAATTAAACACCTTATTAATTATGAATTTATCAATTATTGTCGTTTTTAGTTTCAATAGATGCTGAATTCTTAGTAGAATTATAGATTATTTATGATATGCTAAGAAAAATCATTTAATGAACTTTTATATTTGATGGTATTATAAAATAACAGATTTTAGTACGTTAAATATTTATACTATGCCTAATGCTTTTATAAGCGGGACCGGATCTTTTGCTCCCGCAAATGTAGTTAAAAATGATTTTTTTCAAAAAGTAGGATCATCAGATGAATGGATATATAAAAATCTTGGAATTAAGGAACGTAGAATATCTAAAGGTCAGACTACCAGTTATTTAGCTTCAAAAGCTGGTCAGGAAGCTATTGATAACGCAGGATTAACAGCAGAGGATATCAACCTTATAATAGTTGCTACTGCAACACCAGATAGACTTGCACCTTCCTGTGCTTGTTTCGTTCAAGAAAAATTAAAGGCCACAAATGCTGTTGCCTTTGATATTTCAGCGGTTTGTTCTGGAGCATTATTTTCTATATCGACTGCGGTACAATATATTAATACAGGAATGTATAAACATGTATTGGTAATAGGTGCTGATACTTTTTCTACTATAACCGATTGGACTAGGAGAGATTCTGTTTTCTTTGGTGATGGTGCAGGAGCTCTTGTGATTTCAGAAACCAACGAGGATAAAGGGTTTGTAGACTTTCTTTTACATTCAGACGGAAGAGGTAAGGATCATTTTACCATAATGGCTGGTGGTTCGGAAGAACCGAGTTCTAGTGAAAGTATTAAATCCAAGAAGCATTTTTTCAAAATGAACGGGCAAGAGGTTTTTAAAACAGCTGTGGATGTAGTCCCGACATGTATAATGAATCTTTTACATAAGAATAATTGTAAAATTGATGATATAAAATGTCTTCTTCCTCATCAACCTAGCATTGGAATATTGAAAAAAATTGCAGAAAAAATTGAAATGCCTTTTGAGAAAGTTAAAACGAATATGGATCGTTATGCAAATACTTCTGGTGCTACGATACCTATTATTTTAGATGAAACAAGAAAGAATGGTGGCTTTCAAACTGGTGATTTGGTATTATTTGCTGCGGTAGGTGCCGGATGGACTTGGGGTTCTGCTTTATACAAATGGTAATTATATTAAAATAACTTTATTTATAGAAAAAACAACGATATGTTACAAAACAACACTTTTTTGATTACCGGAATTGCCGATAAGCATTCTTTAGCGATGTATGTTGCAAAAGAAGTTATAAAGCAAGGTGGTAAGGTTATTTGTACAGGTTTAGGAGTCAGTGAATTTCATAAGGATTTGTCCGAAAAAGCACAAGGCTTTCTTAATAAAAACTTTAATGATTTTAAGCTTGCCATTAAACAAGAACTGGGTGATGCACGTGTTGAAATTTTAGATGTTACCCTAGAGGCAAATATGCAGTCTTTAGCAAAGAAATTAAAGGATGATAATGTAAAAATTCATGGATTTTTACACGCAATTGCTATGGATAAGACCATTAGACACAAAGAGGTGAAACCACTACTTCAAGTTACTAAAGAAGAGTTTTGTGACACTATGGATGTATCTGCTTATTCTTTGATTCGATTAGCACAATATTTGTTTAATTATAAAATATTACAACCAGGAAGTTCAATTTGCTCCATTAGTTATATTGCTGCTGCAAAGGTTACTTTTCATCCTTATCGAAATATGAGTATTGCAAAAGCTGCTTTAGAGCGCATTACTATTGAACTCGCAGATGAACTAGGTAGAATGAATGGTACTAGAGCAAATGTGGTTCGATTTTCAACCTATATGGGAAGTAAAGCAGGCAATGCAACATTAAATACATCAGATGTAGAAACTGCAAACAAAATGAGTCCCCTTGGTAATGCTTCACCTCAGGATTTAGCTAATGAAGTAGTACATCTCTTTAGACCAAATGGAAGAATTACAGGAGAAATAAGACATGTAGATGGGGGTTATCATATTATGGGTTAAATAAAATATTAATGTATAAAAACTTTTTGTTGACTATGTTTCTAAGTTAAAATAAATATTTATTTTAAAATTCACTTATCTTAGTTTTGGATGGCTTTTAGGATCTGCTTCATGCATAATTTCATAAATCTTTTCAAAAATATCTTCTGCAGAAGGTTTCGAAAAATAATCACCATCAGTTCCGTAAGCTGGTCGGTGTTGTTTAGCTGTTAATGTCTGTGGTTTACTATCTAAATATTGATATCCATTTTGCACATCAAGTATTTCATTTAAAATATAAGCAGAAGCTCCACCTGGCACATCTTCGTCAACAACCAATAATCTATTCGTTTTAGCAACACTTTTTACCAAATCATGATTAAGATCTAAAGGTAATAAAGATTGAATGTCTATCACTTCTACATCAATACTTACTTGCTGAAGCTCCTTAGCAACTTTTTGAACAATCCGTAAGGTACTTCCATAAGAAACAATGGTTATATCAGTGCCCTCTTTTACAGTTTCTACAACTCCAATAGGTGTTCTAATTTCAGTTAGGTTTGACGGCATCCTTTCTTTTAAGCGATACCCATTTAGACACTCAATAACAATCGCAGGTTCGTCTGTTTTTAAAAGTGTGTTGTAGAACCCAACAGCTTTTGTCATATTTCTTGGGACTAAAATATATATTCCTCGAAGCAAATGGACCAATCCACCCATTTGAGAACCACTATGCCAAATACCTTCTAAACGATGACCTCTAGTTCTTATAATTAAAGGTGCTTTTTGCATACCATTAGAACGGTAGCGAACTGTAGCAAGATCATCACTCATAATTTGTAAACAATAAAGGACATAATCCAAGTATTGAATTTCAGCAATTGGCCTTAAACCTCTCATAGACATGCCGATACCTTGTCCTAAAATAGTAGCTTCTCTAATTCCAGTATCTGCAACTCTATTTTCGCTAAATTTATCCTGTAATCCCTCTAGCCCTTGATTTACATCACCAATTTTACCACTATCTTCTCCAAAAATATATACTTCTGGATATTGGGTTAAGATATTGTCAAAATTATCTCTAAGCAATATTCTTCCATCTACTTCTTCAGCATTGTCATTATAAATAGGCTTTGTTTCCGAAATTGTCTTTGCATTTTCAATTGCTTCAGAATACAGATGAGCACTAAATTTAGGTTCAATTATTTCAAAATAATTTTCAATCCAATCTTGAAGTTGTTTCTTTTCAATAGTATTTTCTCCAATTAAATAACGTAATGTTTTTCTTGCTGCACCAATTATTTCTCCTCGTAAAGGTATGTTCTCATCAAGGAGTGTTGTAGCAATTTTATCTATAAATACCTTATTGGTACTTTTTTTAGAAACATTATTAATGAGCGAAAGAACCTCACTTTTCTCTTGTATTTGTGGAGCTAAAAAAGCTTTCCAAGCTGCAGATTTTCCTTCACGAACTTCTTTTTTTATATCCTTTTCAAGGACATCCATATCATTTTCTGTTGCTAAATTATTAGCAAGAATCCATTCACGCATCTTTACATTGCAATCGTATTCTTTTTCCCAATTTAGGCGTTCTTTATCTTTATATCGTTCTTGAGAACCACTTGTTGAATGTCCCTGAGGTTGTGTAAGCTCATTTACATGTATTAAGACAGGAACATGCTCTTCTCTAGATATTTTAGATGCTTTTTCATATGCTTCTATTAAACTTGGGTAATCCCAACCTTGAACACGAATGATTTCATAACCATTTTCTTCTTCAGTGCGTTGAAAACCTTTTAATATTTCAGAAATATTTTCTTTAGTAGTTTGGTATTTAGCGTGAACAGATATTCCATATTCATCATCCCAAACATTAATAACCATGGGTATTTGCATTACTCCAGCAGCATTTACAGATTCCCAAAAAAGTCCTTCACTTGTACTAGCATTACCAATGGTTCCCCAAGCAACTTCATTTCCTTTATCTGAAAAAGTAGTAGCCCCCTTTAATTCTTTTATATTTCTATAAACTTTTGAAGCTTGCGCCAAACCTACTAATCGTGGCATTTGTCCTGCAGTTGGTGAGATATCAGGACTGCTATTTTTTTGTTTGGTAAGATCTTTCCAAGTTCCATCTTTGTTTAAACTATGTGTAGCAAAATGTCCTCCCATTTGTCTACCTCCACTCATTGGTTCTGCTTCAATATTGGTGTGTCCATAAAGTCCAGCGAAAAATTGCTGAATGGTTAATTTACCAATTGCCATCATAAATGTTTGATCACGGTAGTAACCACTTCTCCAATCTCCCTTTTTAAAGACTTTCGCCCAAGCTAGTTGTGGCACTTCTTTTCCATCACCAAAAATCCCAAATTTAGCTTTACCTGTTAAAACTTCTTTACGTCCTAAAAGACTACATTCTCTACTAGTAACAGCGATTTTATAATCATTTAAAACTTCAGTTTTAAAATCTTCGAAAGATAATTTATTAGTTGTTTTAGGATTTGTTTGCATATTTTTTTGAAGGTTATATGATTCTGCAAAAATAGTGAAAAGTAAAATTTTACGCAATTATCATTTTAACTTTAAATAGTTGCTGATAATTAAATTATTACCTCCTTTTTTTGGATAAAAACAGATTTTTGTAATTCAATATGATAACTAGAATTAAGGAGAAAAGATTTAGAAATAACTCAAATCAATACATGATCTTCCTTTCTTACATTTCACTTAAAATCTAATTTATTAATATACACTCAGTTCTTTAAAGAAAGTCGATCAACATAGCCTAAGGATGCGTATAAAGAACAATTTAAATTGTTAATTCCACATATTAATTATGTTTTTTAATACCATTTTCTTGAAAATAGACCGAATAAGGTCTGTGTATCTAAAGTTATAATAAACCGTATTTTTTCTCCGTAATTTGACTGTGCTATTTCCCAACCTAGGTTAGAGTATACCGGGAAATATAATTCAAAATAATCTTCTACTAAACTCAATCTTATGCCACTATCGAACAACGTTTCCGTAGCTTGATACTTATTGTCAACCAAACCTATATCTCCATAGGCGTATATCCATTTCCAAATATTAGTACTAATATTTAAAGTAGTCATCCAAGTATTTGAAAAAGAAGGTTCTAATTTTGATTTAAAGCCACCCTCCGCAATAATTAATTGTTGACTAAATAACCCGGAATTGTCACTTCTACCATAGTAATTATAGTCAAATAAATAATCGGTTGGACGATCCAAGGCGAAACTAAAATAATCATCATTTTGATTGGTCTTATTTTTTAAAAAAACACCTGCAAACAATCGCACATCTATCTTGCGATTATTATTAAATAATTTTCTGTATTTTAAAGTTGTAGAAACCTTACTGAATTCGGATGATACTTGATAACCAATAGCGGCTCTATAATGGTTGATTAAATTTGGATTTGAATAAACATAACTCATATTAAAAACACTATAGTTTGGTGTTTCTAAAGGAATGTTAGGGTCTTTGTCTCGTTCTACCGTTACATTTCTTAAACTTATGAAATGCTTTTTATTATTCCTTAAATTTTTACTATCTCTAAAACCTATAGTTGCAAACGGACTCAATCGTTTGTAGAATAGATTATTATCGTATGAAAAATAACTTCCTGAGACTCCAAACCTATAAAAATAAATATTTCCAAATTCGGGCATTCTCTTATACACAAACGAGCTATTACCCACCAATGTTTTCGATTTAAACGCCCACATAGGGTTTAATTTGTATTGAAAAGGTTTTTGTAAAAGTGTTTTGTTATAAAAATTTGCCCCTAAAGTTATTCCGTCGTAAATATTGTAACTGTAAGTGGGCATTATAAATAACTGATTGTACCTAGGATCTTCAATATCTTTTAAAAGTCGAACTTGAAATGGTTTGTTTGTTAAACCTTTTACTTTTTTATAATTATCTCGCTGATTTATTTCGGGTATTTCACCTTCATAATTAATAGCAATTTTACGAACATCCTTTGCCGGTATTTTAACCGTAACAGATGAATCTACAGGTGCTATCCATTTTTTATAAATAATTTTTTTCTTATCGATCCCGTAAATGGATACCGGAAGTGCTGTTTTTCTTTTGTTTAAGATATCAATCTCAAGTGTATCTCCATTTTTATGAAGATTTTTTAGTCTGAAGTCAATAGAATTTCGATTGTCAACAAAATCTTTAAAAAACCACTCTACAGGCTTATCTGTATTGATTTCTAAATATTTTTTAAAATCATTAGCTTTTATGGATTTTAATTCATTTTCAGAAAAAAACTGTTGGATACTTTTTAAAACTGCTTCTTTTCCAACATACCCTGAAAGGTATAATAATCCTCTTCCTCCATAATAATCACTTCCTATGTTTTTATTGAATTCTAAAAAATAATCTTTTGGGGTTGTGCTTTTTTGATGCAAATTATTCCTAGCCATATTCATATATAAAAATGAATATTGATCGTTGAACTCTAATTCGGAAGCATGAAAAATACCGAGAATCCAAAGATTACTTAAGTTACCTGCTAGCTTCATGTTTGGATAATAAGTTTTGATATATTCCATCATTAAATACACTTGAAAAGCACCTATGATCCAATGGTCTTCTCTTGGATTGACTACTAATGTGTTTTCAAGATAGGTTCGGGATATAATTTTAAACATTTCAATATCATACTCAAAATCATTAGGAAATGGACTTATGAATTCTGGTAATAAATTAAGACCATAAACTGGATTTCTCTTATAATCTATTTCACTTAATACCATATTATTAAAAGGGTAACTTCCTAGGCTTTTATCCAAATAATGTACGATTCGATCTATAATTAAAGCTTGTATTGGTGGTGTTATTTTAAGATGAGTATGATTAGTACTCACTAAAAGTTTATCGGTTTTAATGGTTTTGAAATCTGAAACTTTTAAAAGTTGCAACTTCACCTGCATTCTGTTTTCTCCTTTTAATTCGGTTGTCTTTATTTTATTTTCAGTAATTTCAGAAACTAGATCTAAATCTGAAATTAAATTAAAATTATAAGGCGTATGAAATTTAATATTAAAATTAGTAGGATTGAGGTAAGAATCATTTAAATCTTTATTGCTGTATACATTCCATTCGCCGTCAAAAAAAGCAGGTGCTATATACCAATAACGAATCTTAAAATCACCACTCTTAGTAATTCCGTACTTAGTAAACTTATCGTCTGGTAATATAATATGGTATTCCATTTTAAGTATACAAGTTTCTCCAGGGAGTAGATTCGCATCTAGTTGAACTCTAATAATATCAACTTCATCGCCTCGTGTCCAAATCAATGGATTTTTAGTGTCATTTTTAATACTTATTATCTTGGAATGTCCTCTATTTTTATTTTTTTCAAAATGAAATGAACTTTGATAATTTTCTGAAAATCTTTTGGCTAAAGGTGTGTTTTTACTTGAAAAACTATTTGCCCAATCGTTAAGATAAATTTCATTTAAAGTTGAATCAGAATTGTTTTTATATACTAATTCTTGTTCAATAGTAATGGTTCTAATTTTGGGTAGAAGTGTTGCATCAATAGTTATTTGATGTTGAGCTTGTGAAAGTGTTACTATCAATAGTATAACTATGGATATATAATGATTAAGTTTCAATTTTTTTTTAACAAATTTAATAATAGTGCTTATCGTTATTTTAGTTAGTATTGATGAAATCAAGGATTCAAAAACTAACTAAATAATACTTTTCATGAAATTGGAGAAGTTATTTATAATCAAAAGTTTGGACGTAAGTTGTATTTTGTATAAAAGTTATTTAATATATCTATTACTTCATCTTCATGGTCCACTACATTTATTAAAAGTAAATCGTCCGGGCTTATATTTCCCTGTGATTTTAATAAAGTACCTTTAATCCAATCTACCAATCCACTCCAAAATTCCGAGCCAACTAAAATGATAGGGAATTTTTCTATTTTAAAAGTCTGGATTAAGGTAAGCGCTTCAAAAAGCTCGTCTAAGGTTCCAAAACCTCCTGGCATCACAACAAAACCTTGAGCGTATTTTACAAACATTACTTTTCTAACAAAAAAGTAATCAAAATCAATATTTTTGTCACTATCAATATAAGGGTTGTCGTATTTTTCAAATGGTAATTCTATATTTAAACCTACTGAAATCCCACCAGAATTATGAGCGCCTTTATTGCTAGCTTCCATAATTCCTGGACCACCACCAGTTATCACGCCGTATCCATTATCTGCTAGTTTTACTGCAATATTTTCTGCAAGTTTATAATATTTGTCATCTGGTTTTGTCCTTGCAGATCCAAATATAGAAACACAAGGTCCAATTCTACTTAGTTTTTCATAGCCACTTACAAATTCTCCCATGATTTTAAAAATTCCCCAAGAGTCATTTGTTTTTATTTCATTCCAATTCTTTGGATTTATTTCTTTTTTCATATATCGGTATTATAAATTTTACAAAATAGCATTAGACTTCATGAATAAAATGATTGCTAATAAGAATACTATATTGCTAATGTAATTCTTTTTTAAGAAAACGTGCAGTATGACTTTTCTTGATTTTTATGATTTCTTCAGGACTTCCTTTTGCTAAAACTTTACCTCCGTTTTTACCTCCTTCGGGGCCAATATCGATTATATAATCTACCGTTTTAATCACATCTAAATTATGTTCAATAATAACTACTGTATTTCCTTTGTCTACAATTTTATTTAGAACATTTAGCAAAACCCTGATATCCTCAAAGTGCAGTCCTGTTGTAGGTTCATCTAAAATATAAAAAGTGTTTCCAGTGTCTCTCTTCGAAAGTTCAGTAGCTAATTTGATACGCTGAGCTTCACCACCAGAAAGTGTTGTTGACTGCTGTCCTAAAGTAATATATCCCAAGCCTACATCTTGAATAGTTTTTAGTTTTCTAAATATTTTAGGGATAAGTTCAAATAAAATACAAGCATCTTCAATAGTCATTTCTAGGATGTCATAAATTGATTTTCCTTTGTATTTTATTTCAAGTGTTTCTCTATTAAAACGTTTTCCTTGACAAGTTTCACACTCCACATAAACATCAGGTAAAAAATTCATTTCTATAACTCTCATACCACCGCCTCTGCATGTTTCACAACGTCCTCCTGTAACATTAAAACTAAAACGACCTGGTTTATAGCCTCTTATCATGGCTTCTGGTACTTTGGAAAAAAGGTTTCTTATTTCGGAAAACACTCCAGTATAAGTCGCAGGATTAGAACGGGGTGTTCTGCCAATAGGTGATTGATTGATGTCAATTACCTTATCAATATTCTTTAAGCCATCTATTTTTTTATAGGGCATTGGCTTTTTTACTCCATTAAAAAAGTAGGCATTTAAAATAGGGTATAGTGTTTCATTGATTAAAGTAGATTTACCACTTCCTGAAACTCCAGTTATACCTATCATTTTTCCTAGAGGAATCTCAATAGAAACATTTTTTAAGTTATGTCCAGTAGCACCAGACAACTTTAATGTTTTACCGTTTCCTTTTCTTCTCTTTTTAGGAATGGCAATTTCTCTTCTTCCATTTAGATAATCAGCAGTAAGTGTTTGATGATTTAAAATTTCCAATGGTGTTCCAATAAAATCAATATTTCCTCCTGATTTTCCTGCTGCGGGTCCTATATCGATTACATAATCTGCTGCCTCTATCATTTCTTTATCGTGTTCCACCACTATCACAGAATTTCCTATATCTCTTAATTTAACTAATGAATCAATTAATTTCTCATTATCACGTTGATGCAAACCGATACTTGGTTCATCTAAAATATAAAGCACACCTACTAATTGAGATCCAATTTGAGTGGCTAGTCTAATTCGTTGAGCTTCTCCACCAGAAAGTGATTTAGAACTTCTATCTAAGGATAAATAAGTGAGGCCCACATCTATTAAAAATTGCAATCGAGTTTTTACTTCTTTTATAATCTCTTCCGCTATTTTGACTTGAGTTTTAGAAAGCTCTTTTTCTAAATTTTGAAACCAATCTGCAATATCTACAATATCCATATGAGCTAGGTCAGCAATGCTTTTCCCACTCAATTTAAAATATAGTGATTCTTTTCTCAATCGCGCTCCATTACACTCAGTACAATCTACATGGTCCATAAAATCTTTTGCCCAACGTGTTAAAGATCTGGATTCGTTGTCTTCAAAAGTGTTTTTAATGAAGGTAACAATTCCTTCAAATTCTATTCGATAATTTCTAGTAATACCTAAAGTTTTTGATGCTACTTCAAACTTTTCATCAGTACCATAAAAAATTATGTCTTTGGCTTCTTGAGGTATTTTATGAAAAGGATCAGTTAATTTGAAACTGTAGCGTTGTGCTATTAATTCCAATTGTTTAAAAATCCAGTTTTGTTTTTGAGTTCCTTGAGAGGCTAATGCTCCCTGATTAATTGAGATATTTTTATTTGGCACTATTTTATCCAGGTTAACTTCATATAACTTACCAAGACCCTTACATTTTGGACACATTCCTTTAGGAGAGTTAAAAGAAAAATTGTTTGGTTCCGGTTTAGGGTAAGAGATACCACTACTAGGGCACATTAAAGTGCGACTAAAATATCTAGTTTTATTGGTTTTATTATCTAAAATCATGATTACTTCTTCTCCGTGATACATTGCGGTTACAATAGATTCACTAACACGTTTATCTAGAACAGATTCTTTACTTATTTTTAAACGATCGATAACTATTTCGATATCATGATTTTTGTATCGATCCAACTTCATACCGCTAACAATATCTTTGACTTCACCGTCAATACGAACTTTTAAGAACCCTTGTTTTGCTATTTGCTGAAATAACTCTCGGTAATGACCTTTTCGAGAACGAATAACAGGAGCTAAAATAGAAACTTTTCTGTCCTCAAAATCTTTAAGAATCAGCTCTTGAATTTGTTCATCGCTATAACTAACCATTTTTTCACCAGTGTTATAACTATAAGCATCACTTGCACGTGCAAATAATAATCGTAAAAAATCGTAAATTTCAGTGATGGTGCCGACTGTAGAACGTGGACTTTTACTAGTAGTTTTTTGTTCGATAGCAATTACTGGAGAAAGACCTTCAATTTTATCGACATCTGGACGTTCCAAACCTCCTAAAAACTGACGAGCATAAGCAGAAAAAGTTTCTATATACCGACGTTGTCCTTCTGCATAAATCGTATCGAAAGCCAAGGAAGATTTGCCGCTGCCTGAAAGCCCTGTAATCACTACTAGTTGCTCTCGAGGAATGCTAACATCAATATTTTTTAAATTATGAACTCTTGCTCCATAAACGTCAATAAAACCTTCATTTTTTGTCATAGTTTGCAAAGATAATTAAATGAAAAGATATTTTATTTGAATGTGAACCCTAATTACTTTATGTGAATTGGTTTTGTGTATTAATCGAGTTTTTATTAAACTGTTTTTCTAATTATTTTAAAGGTTTCAATTTAATTATTTCTCGGTTTTTAAAACACTTTTTATTTGATCTAGGTCTCCATCAATATTGCTTGGAACGTCTAATCCTAATATTTCACACATTAATGGATAAATATGAATGTTCTTAACTGAAGGTGTTATATATGCTTTTTTAAAAGCTGGACCATTTGCATAAAATATGCCGTGCATCTCTTTGTGTTTTTGATCATAGCCATGCACTCCAAAATTTGTGTTTGTATCTTTTTTTTTAGATATTATTTCTTCAGTTGTTGAAAAATAATATCCAAAATCTGGTAAAATTTGAATAGCTCCCCAATTCTTATTTTTTGGAACGTATTCAAAACCAGGTGTGTTTTCAGTTTTATAAACTTTAAAATTAGATTCCTTCTTTTTTAAATATGCATAAATTGAATTAATTTGATTCTTATTGTTAGGATGTATATTTATAATCGTACCATTGTTTATATTGGAATATAAAGAATCATTTTCTATTTTTTTAATAGGTATAAATTTAGAAATTGGTACCGTAGACATTCCATGATCAGAAACTATAATTATATTTACGGGTAGTCCTGTTTTTTCAATTCCTTTAAACAGAACTCCCAATTGTGTATCTAACTCAAATAAAGTTTTTTTTAGTTCTTTATCATTCTTTGTGCCGTATTTATGGCCTGTATCATCCATATCAGAAAAATACATGGTAATTAAATGGGGTCTTTTTTTGTGAGGTAACTTTAGCCAATCAATAGCTTGTTTAACTCGCACTTCATTTTTCACATTATTGTCAAACCTATAATAATAAGTTGGCTTGAGTCCTAGGATGTTTGCTTCAGTACCAACAAAAAAATAACTTGCTGTTACCATATTTGATTTGTTTGCTTGTATCCAAATTGGATTTCCTTCGTAAAAACTTCCATCCTCTACCATTGCTCGATCTCTTATCCTATAAGTCATGTCTTTGTCATAACTATAAAAGCTATTACCAATGATTCCGTGTTTATCGGGGTACATTCCCGTTGCTATTGTATAATGGTTTGGAAAAGTTTTAGTTGGAAAAGAAGGAATTAAAGATTCAGAATTAATGCCATTTTTTATAAATTTGATTAGATGTGGAGGTTTATATTTTTCCACATAATCCCATCGAAAACCATCAAGTGATATTAATATTAAATATGGTTTTTTTTCTGATACTTTTGAATTTGTTGTTACAACAGAATCAACAATAGTATATGTTTTTTTGTTACAGGATAGTGTAGTAATTATTACAATTAGAAATACAAAACTTAAACTAATAGTTTTTTTTGTCATTTTAATCTTTTTTTAGTTCTTTAAGCTAATAATTTGGTAAATATAAAGAAAATGGAAAGTTTGTGGATAATTAAAAGTAGTACTAAAAGAACAATAAGTTTTAAAACTAAAGTACCTATTAAAATTCAGCGTTTTTCTGAAATATCATTTTTTTATTTGTTATGGGATGTTTAAATTCTAATGTATCTGCATGTAAAAACAAACGATCCGATTTTTTACCATATAGATCATCTCCAATAATAGGAATGTTCAAACCTAAAGTATGAGATGCATGAACTCGTAATTGATGGGTTCGTCCCGAAATTGGATAGAAATGTATTTTCGTTTTTCCGTTCTTTCGCTCTATCACTTCCCATTTTGTTTCGGCTGGTTTTCCGTACTCATCGCAAACCAATTGTCTTGGCCTATCACCCAAATCAACTCGAAGTGGTAAGTTAATTGTGCCCTTATTATCATTTACAATTCCGTCTAACAAAGCCGTATATCTTTTTTGTGCCGTTTTATTAATAAACTGACTTTGTAAACTTTTATGTGCTTTTTTGTTTTTTGCTAAGACCAATAATCCAGAAGTAGCCATGTCCAACCGATGAACAATAATGGGTCCAGAAATATTTTTTATTTGTTGCTTAATTCTAGTATATACGGAATCTTGGATGTGAATTCCAGGAACCGATAAAAACTCAGAAGGTTTAGAAACTACTATCAAATTTTCATCTTCAAAAATAGTTTCGAGTTCTTTTCCTATTGCAGGATTTTGTAGCAACGGATTTATATCCATCTCAATTCCCGCTAACATATGCGTTAAAATTGGTTTGCACTTTCCTTGACAAGCTGGATAAAATTGCTGGTGTTTTCGTATTTCTTTATTGGGTGATTGTCCCCACCAAAACTCGGCCATCGCAATCGGTTTTAAATCGTTTAAAAATGCAAATTGCAATAATTTTGGAGCGGCACATTCTCCAGAACCTGCAGGAGGATTTTGCTCAATAGTGTTCGCAAATAATTGAGATAGATTTTTGACTTCTTTTTTTGAATTTAAAAACTGGTATTGTTCAAATAAATACTGTTGCAATAAAGCTGATTTTTTTTTACGTTGCTCTTTTAAAAGTTCTATTTCATTGGTAAAAGCAGAAGACTGTTCTTTAATTGCGTTTAGGATATGTTCCCAATAACGATTTACATTATTAAAAAAATATTTAGCTTCTAAACTTTCTTTAGCTAATACTTCGTTAAAGGTAGCATAAGCTTCTGATGTTAATTTAATTTTCGCCTTCTTTCGTAGTAAATCTCTTTCTTTTTTAGCTGCTTTTAACGTTTCTTTTTTTTCTTGTATGTCTGCAGTTGCTTTTTTCTTTTCTGAAAGGTATTGTGCTTGTAAACTTAGGTATTCATTATTATCTTCTAGATCTTCTAAAGCAAGATTAATATTGTTTAAAACCTTTTCCTCTTCTAAAAAATGCGAATCTTTAGTAAGCATGTCATAAACAGGCGGGACAAACTTTTTATGAATATTTTTTTCTGCTAATTTACCAGAAACAGAAGTGATATATCCTATTTTGTTCTGCTGGTTTTGAACCACTAACACTCCAAACATTTTTCCAATAGACAGTCCTTTTTTAGAGGGATCTATTCCGAAATTATGATCAAAATCGGTTTGCGTTTGTAAATATTGTTGCAATTCGTTTGCAGCTATTACACATAAGGGGTGGGGTTCGTAATAAAATGGAAATGTAAACCTACTCGGAAGTGTGATTTTTTTTAAATTAGTCTTAAAGTATTGAAAATATAGTTGCACAAAAATTGAAGTGAAAATCCATACAAATATACTTTTTTAGATAGGAAATATAGCTACAATAATATTGTGCGTTGTTTACATTATATTTTCAATTAATTACCTGTAAAGAAATCTCCAACTATTGGCTTGTTAGTAAAGCTTTATTCCTATTTTTTTCTGAGATTTACTTAAATACAAAGATTGAACAGTTCTTGGTAATGACTTTTACAAGGAGGTAAACTTCTGCTTTTATTTTTAAATTTGGCACTAATAAATCTTATAATAGAACATCCAATAAAAAAATAATTAGCAGAAGTAGGAGGTTTTCAATTGAAAAAAAATCTTTAAAAAAGAGTAAAATTACACCAAATAAAACAATGAGAGATTCGCTTTGTCGTTCATCTGAAGAAGTTGAGCTATAGCTATAGACCATTAATAAAGCTTTTTAATTATCTCCAAGCTGTCCTCTATGTGGTTTTAAGGCTTCTCTGCAGTTTTGCATATCCTTTTCTTCTATGATCATTAAAGCGATACAATACATCTCTGAAATTACTTTGGTTGCTATATCTTGAACTTGAATTTTTTCTTTTTTAGCATACTCTCTAAGGTGAATACAATGGTGTTCTGCAATCTTAAAGGCTTCTGGACCTCTAAAATCCCAAAGAAGTTTTATTTTTTTAGACATTTTTTATGGTAAATAATTTTTTTTAACTAATTGTATCATAGTTGTTTTATTGAATTTGACCTGCTATACACTTTATCTGCCTCCTGGAGGGCAGTGTAGTTTTAAGTAATTGGTGTATAAGGTAGCTAAATGTTTTCGAGTACCTTCTTCTTCAGAAATCCCATGCGTCCGATTTGGATATGGCATAAACTGAAACTGTTTATTGTTTTTTATCAATTCATTTAAAAGTAGTTCTGCATTTTGATAATGAACATTATCATCTCCAGTACCATGAATATAAAGTAAATTTCCTTCCAAATTTTTCGCATAGGAGATAGGAGAGCCATTGATAAAATCTTCTTTATTTTCTTTTGGTAAACCCATATAACGCTCTTGATAAATGTTGTCATATGTTAACTGATTAGCAACAGCAGCTATAGCGATACCCGTCTTGTATATTTCAGGATACTGAAACATCAAATTTAAGGTGGCAGATCCTCCACCGCTCCAACCCCAAACAGCAACGCGTTCAGGATCTATAAAATCCCAATTCAAGATTTCTTTTGCTGCCATTGCTTGATCATTAATGTTTATCATCCCAATTTTTCGGTAAATAGATTTTCTCCATTCGCGGCCTTTTGGAGAGGGTGTGCCTCTATTGTCAAGTGATATGTATATGTATCCATCTTCAGCCATATCACCAATATATAAACTATTTCTACTGGTATTATAGCTGTCTTTTACCGTAGCACGAGCAGGTTCAGAATAAACATAAAAGACCACAGGGTATTTTTTATTGGGATCAAAATTTGTTGGTTTTACCATCCATCCATCCATTTCTACATTATCTGCAGTAGTGATGGTAAAGAACTCTGTAGTTGGTTTTTCTTCTAGTTTTTTAATGTTTTTTAGGATACTTTCTTTATCGGTTAAAGCTTTATGATTGGCAATGCTAATAAATTCTTTAGAATTGGGGGTAAAATGATTTGAAAAAGTATGTTCTGCATAGTTACCATTTGAAGAAAAAGAATAATCATGACTTCCTTTTAAGCTAATAGGACTCAGTAATTCATTTTTTCCTTTTCCATTTAATTTGGTTTTATACAAATACTTTTGGGTGGCATTATTTGGAGAGGCTAGATAATACACAAATCCTTCTTTGTTATGAATGTATTTTAAATCGATCACATCATATTCACCTTTGGTAATTAAAACTTCTGGTTTTCCTTCTAAAGAAACTTGGTATAAGTGTCTCCATCCATCTTTTTCAGAAGCCCAAAGGATACTATTGGATTCCTTTAAAAAATTAAAACTATTGGTGTAATCAATTGCATATGTATTGCCTATTTGAAACAAATCTACCCAAGCTTCGTCCGATTCTTTATAAATAATTTTTGCGCTTCCTTTTTGCGCATCTGCAATGTATACTTTGATTTGATTTTGTTTTCTGTTTAGCTGTTGAATTATTAGATTGTTTGAGTCTGGAATAAATTCCATTCTTACTAAGTAATTTTGAGAGGGATCTCCTGGAATGCTCATCCATCTTGTTTTGGCATCGGAAATATTTACGACTCCCACTCTACATGCAGAAGGTTTTTCTCCAACTTTAGGATATTCTAAGGGTACTAATTGCGAATAGATAGCAGCTGTATTGTTCACCATGTAAAACTTTTTTATTTCGCTTGCATCTATCTGCCAATAAGCTATAGATTTACTATCTGGACTCCAGCGAAATCCATCCCTACAGGCAAACTCTTCCTCATAGGCCCAATCAAAAGTTCCATTTATAAGCGTAATTGTGCCGTTGGAAGTTAATGGTTTTATAGTCCCACTTGCATCTTCTTCAACATATAAATTATTTTCAGAAACATAGGCTATCGACTTTCCATCAGGAGAGAATTTCGCAAACATCAAAGAGGAAGGCATCAAGGATTTTCCAATTTGTCTTAGTGTATTTGTTTTAAGATTAAACACCCAATAATCTCCTTTGGTATTTAGCCGCCAAACTTTTCTAGTGTTGGTAAATAAAAGTACTTTTTGTTGGTCCGAAGAAAATGAAAAGTGATCTACTTTTAAAGGTTCTGATTTGCCATATGGAGTGAGTTGATCTCTGGTAATTACCGTTTTGACGACATGATTAGGGAGGGTATAGGTAAGTAATTGGTTGTTTTCTAATTTGTAATACGAATCTCCATTAGTGGTCCAATTTACTTGTGATTCTGCATTAAAATTAAAAGAGAAGAAACAAATAAATAAAAGTATTTTAAAAATATTAGTATTCTTAATAAATAACTTGTTTGTATTTCTGTTATACATATAAATAATTGGATTATTGTTAGTTACTACTATATCTGGTCTTGATTTAACCGTGTATTGACTTTTAATTCTGTGTTAATCATGAGTTTTCAAAGTTAGATTATATTTTTCGTTTTTTATAAAATTTAGAGTGGCTTTTATCAGTCATACATATACATAAATAAAACATTCCTTATAAGTACTTCCATCATCGTTTGTTCCATAAACTTTTACGTCATATACATCTTCACGACTTAGAGCTCCATTAGCCAAAGTCAAGCCTATTAAAAATTTTATTATCTTGATATCATTACAAACTCAATTACTGTTCCAAAATTGTAAATTTGGAAAGAGCAAATGGATTAAAAAAATATTTGGGTTTTTATAAATTTTGTAAATTGAGTGTATGAGAAAAAGAAAATATTTAATTATGTTAATAATAATTTTATTCATATTGTATCTATGGGCTGAATTAGGTGTGGGTATTTTTTTTCAAGATAGTTGGGGAGGAGATTGAAATAATAGGAAACATCACACAGGATAAATCAGCCGTCCATTATTTTATTTTACGACATATATTATAATACCTTATTTATTTAAAATAGAAGTTTAAATTTAATTAAGAACAATGTTTTTTTTAATTTTCATTTAGAACGAATTTTGAATTGAGATTATAAAATCATTTATTTCTTTAGATACTTTAAATAGTTGTTTAAATAAAATCTGTATGGTTTTTAATCAAACTCCATACAGTTATAAAGTTTTTATAAGAATCCTTTGTCATTTGTTAACATTTAGTTTTTACGAACTCTTAATTTTGCGTATTGCTAGCACCTATGTTTTTAGATAAATTAATTTAATGCTGTACAGTAATTGTTTGCAAATCGATTCTATTTTAAAAAAAAATCATGTATTTAATTTTAACAGTTTATGATTGCTATGTAAAAAGCTGATGACTTATTTAATTGCATTTTTTATTCATATCGTCATAGCCATTCCTTTGGTTTCTGTAAAGCTTTTATTAATTTTTCTTCTTCACTTTTGGCTTTAGGTAAATAACTATAACACCATTGAACCTTAGGAGGTAAGCTCATTAAAATACTTTCAATACGGCCATTTGTTCTTAAGCCGAAAAGAGTCCCTTTATCATGAATTAAATTAAACTCTACATAGCGCCCACGTCTAATTTCTTGCCAATTTTTTTGTTCCTTTGTAAAGCCTAATTTTTTTCTTTTTTCAACAATTGGAACATAGCTCTCCAGAAAACTATCTCCGATTTCCATAACAAAATCACAACGGTTTTTCAAACTAAAATTATCAGTTTCTTTTAGATAATCAAAAAATAAGCCACCAATGCCACGTGCTTCATTTCTATGGGTATTCCAAAAATAAGAATCACAACGTTTTTTATATTCGGGATAAAAATCGATATGATGTTTATCACAAGCATTTTTGCAGGTTTGATGAAAATGAATAGCATCTTCTTTAAAAAGATAATAAGGAGTTAGGTCTTGTCCTCCACCAAACCAACTAGAAATGATTTTTCCATCGTTGTCATACATTTCAAAATAACGCCAATTGGCGTGTATTGTTGGGATAAAAGGATTTTCAGGATGTAAAACTAAACTTAATCCGCAGGCAAAAAAATCGCAATCTCTAACCTTAAAATACACTTGCATCGATTCGGGTAATTTACCGTGAACAGCTGAAATATTTACACCCCCTTTTTCGAATATAGCTCCGTTTTCAATTACGCGAGTTCTTCCGCCACCACCCTCAGGTCGTGTCCAGACATCTTCTTTAAATAGAGCCTTTCCGTCCACTTCTTCTAATTTTGAAGTAATGGTGTCTTGTAAGTTTTTAATATAGGCCAGAAATTTGTCTTTCATTCTTTGTGCATATTAAACTTTTAACATTATGCCTTATACTCTTTTACCGCATCTATAAATGCTTTGGCATGGTCCAATGGTATGTTAGGTAAAATACCATGACCTAAGTTTACGATGTATTTATCTTTTCCGAAATTATTAATCATTTCTGTAACAATTTTTTTGATTTCGGAGGGTGGTGATAACAAGCGACTTGGGTCCATATTTCCTTGAAGAGTGATTTTATCTCCAGCAAATTTTCTAGCCATTTTAGGGTTGATCGTCCAATCTACTCCTAAAGCAGATACATTGGATTTTGCCATTTCTTCTAAAGCAAACCAACACCCTTTACCGAATGCAATTACCGGGGCATCATCTTTTAAGGCTTCAGTAATTTGATTGATATATTTCCAAGAAAACTCTTGGTAATCTAAAGGAGAAAGCATCCCTCCCCAAGAATCAAAAACTTGTACTGCATCAACACCAGCTTTTACTTTTTCTTTTAAATATGCAATAGTTGTATCGGTAATTTTTTGTAGTAAAGTATGTGCTAACATGGGTTGTGTAAAACAAAATTCTTTTGCTTTATCAAAATTTTTAGAACCTTGACCTTGTACGCAATAACAAAGGATCGTCCAGGGAGAACCAGCAAAGCCAATTAAAGGCACTTCGTTATTTAACAACTCTTTGGTAGCTTTAATAGCTTGCATAACATAATCTAACTCAACTTTAACATCTGGTACAATAACATTATCTAAATCTTTTTGAGTGCGAATGGGATTGGGTAACCAAGGACCAAAATTAGGTTTCATTTCCACTTCAATATTCATTGCTTGTGGAATTACTAAAATATCTGAAAATAAAATAGCTGCATCCATACCATATCTTCGAATGGGCTGTACTGTAATTTCTGAGGCTAATTCTGGAGTTCTACAACGTGTAAAAAAATCATATTTTTCTCTAATTTTGATAAACTCTGGTAAATATCGTCCCGCTTGACGCATCATCCAAACAGGTGGACGTTCTAACGTTTCTCCTTTTAAAGCTCTTAAATATAAATTGTTTTTATACATTTATTATGAATTGTGTTTATCGGCAACCGCTTTCATAGAAGTTTTTATTGCTTTTTCTATATTCTTTAAATCTTTTTTGGAAATTACAGTTGATAAAAACCAAGCTTCAAACTGAGAAGGCGGTAAAAAGACTCCATTGTCAATCATGTTCCAAAAAAATGTTTTAAATTTTTCAGTATCTGAAGTTTGAGCTGATTTAAAATCAACAACATCTTCACTTGAAAAAAATGGACTTATCATTGATCCAAAACGATTTACTTGAAGGTCAATATTATTTTCCTTTGCAGCTTCCAATAAAAAGGTTTCTATTTTTTCTGCAACTTCATTGAACTTATCATAAGGATTTTGTTTTTTCAGTTCCTTTAAGGTAGCAATTCCGCAAGCCATTGCAATAGGATTTCCTGATAAGGTTCCTGCTTGGTACATTTCTCCTAGTGGTGCTACTTTTTCCATAATTTCATTTCTAGCTCCATAAGCACCTACTGGAAAACCACCACCAATTACTTTTCCTAAGCAAGTAATATCTGCTTCGATTCCTAATAATTCTTGAGCGCCTCCGTATTTAGAACGGTATCCCGTCATAACTTCATCTAAGATTAATAGGATTCCTTTTTCTTTTGTAATTCTCCTTAATTCTGAAATAAATTCTTTATTGGGTAGAACAACTCCCATATTACCTGCAATAGGCTCTATGATTACGGCAGCAATATCTTCGTACTTATTTATTTGATTCTTTACGCTTTCGATATTATTATATTCAGCAATCAATGTGTTTTTAATAGCATCAATTGGAACACCTTTGGAACCTGGTATACTCAGTGTCACTAATCCAGAACCAGCAGCTACCAATAAGGCATCTGAATGTCCATGGTAACAACCTGAAAATTTTATGATTTTGTCTTTGTTGGTGTAGGCCCTAGCCAAACGAAGTGCGCTTAATACAGCTTCAGTTCCAGAGTTTACAAATCGCACTTTATCCATTCCAGGAAAAGAATCGCAAACCATTTTAGCTATTTTAAGTTCGCCTTTAGAGGTAGCTCCAAAAGTATAGCCATTTTTTAAAGCTTTTAAGATTGATTTCTCTACTCGTTTGTCTTTATGTCCCAAAATCATTGGTCCATAAGATAAAACTAAGTCTATGTATCTATTGCAATCAACATCGATGATTTTACTTCCTTTTGCTTTTTTAATAAACAGAGGAACGCCTCCCACGGATTTATAGGCTCTAACCGGAGAATTTACAGCTCCTACAAGGTGTTTTTGACCTTTTATAAAAAGTTCTAATGATTTTTCTAAATTCATTTTAATCTCTTTTTAAAATTTTCGCAACTTCTTTTGCAAAATAAGTAATAATGATATCTGCTCCAGCTCGCTTCATAGACAATAAGCTTTCCATCATTACTTTTTCTTCATCGATCCAGCCTTTTTCTCCAGCTGCCTTAATCATAGCGTATTCTCCACTAACATTATAACATGCGATTGGTCTGTCGTAATTATTCTTTAATTCTCTTACAATATCTAAATAGGAGAGGGCTGGTTTTACCATTAATATATCTGCTCCCTCTACATCATCAAAAGCTGCTTCTCGCATAGCTTCATCTCTATTTGCAGGATCCATTTGATAGGTTTTTCGATCTCCAAATGTTGGCGTTGAATCTGCAGCATCTCTAAAAGGTCCATAAAATGCAGATGAATATTTTACCGAATAACCCATGATAGGAAGATCATAGTACCCTGTATTATCTAATGCTTCTCTCATTTTAATAATCGATCCGTCTATCATTCCAGATGGCGCTAACATATCAGCTCCAGCTTTTGCATGTGATATGGCTTGCCTATATAAATTGATTAACGTTGCATCGTTATCAACATCATTATTATCATTAAGGATGCCGCAATGACCGTGACTCGTGTATTCACAAAAACAAACGTCTGTAATTACATACAATTTAGGATAGTTCTTTTTTATAAATCGAATGGCTTGTTGAACAATACCGTCATCATTCCAAGTTTCAGTACCTACATCATCTTTCCTAGATGGGATTCCAAAAAGCAAAACTGCTGGTATATTTAAGCTAGTAACTTCATCTAACTCTGTTGAGATTTTATCTAATGAGAACCGTTTTATTCCCGGCATTGATTTTATTTCTGTCTCTATATTTTCACCTTCTTCAATAAATAAAGGAAATATTAAATCGTCGGTTGTTAGCTTATTTTCCCTAACTAATCGTCGAATGTTTTCAGTTTTACGAAGACGCCTTGTTCTATTAATCATGGTGTTTCATTTTAGTTATTGAAATATTCATTTACCGAATCAATGACTCCGTCAACTGTTGCTAATTTAGAAACGATTACTGTTTCGAAATGAATTCGAGCCTCAGTTGCAGTTGTTTCTCCAATGCAAAAAGCAATGCGATTAGAGGTTTTGTTATTTTTTAAAAAACTTTCAACCCCTGAAGGGCTGTAAAAAAGAATACCTGAATATTTAGGGTCAATTTTTTCTGAAGTTAATACTGTTTTATAGGTTTCTACTTCGTTAACGGTGATGTTGTTTTTAGATAATATTTCAGGAAGTTCTTCTCTGCGTTTGTTTCCGCAGAAAAAAGTAACTTCTTTCTCATTTAAGTTTTCAGAAATATAGTTAGCTAATTTTTCAGCAGAGTTTTCTAAATGAGCCACGATTCCTAATTTTGTTTTAATTAATCGTTTGGTTCTTCTGCCAACACAATAGATATTTTCAAAATTTAGATCTTCTGAGGAGTAATTATACAATAATGCTTCTAACGCATTTTTGCTAGTAAAAATAACATTATTTAATGGTTTTTTTAAAATTTGAGGTTTTACCCTGTTGTACTTAATAGCAATAAAGTCATTCATAGCAACACCTATTTTAGACTCTAATTTTAATGTTTGTTCTTTGGATAAGTATTTGGTCGAAAAAACATTTGTATTCTTTTCAATACTTATAGTTTCTCTCATCAAATTTTTACCCCCTTTTGCTAATATAAAATTAGCTGCAAATTGGCCTAAGTCTCCAATCTCATCTTTTAAAACTACTTTGCTAAACTCAAGTTTCTTTTTACCGTCGGGGCTAAATAATACTCCTTTAAACCTCACTTCCTCCTCTTTGATAGTGGCTAATGCTCCAATTGGCGCTGTACAACCACCTTCTAAAACCCTTAAAAATTCTCGTTCAATAGCAACACAAACGGCTGTCTCTTCATCATTTAATTCTTTACAGGCATCTACTGCATTGTTGTTTTTTTTTAAAGCAGCAATCATTATAGCTCCTTGAGCAGGAGCAGGTACCATCCAATCTAATTTGATGTGTCTATCCTTATTTGGTAATAGTTTTATTCTTGACAAACCAGCTAAGGCGAAAATTGCTCCATCCCAAGGACTGTCTTTTAGTTTTTGTAGGCGTGTGTTAACATTTCCACGAAGCCCTGTTATGTTGTGTTTTGGATAACGATGAAGCCATTGTGCTTTTCTACGCAAACTTCCAGTTGCTATGGTCGCAATTTCATTTTCGAAAAAATTTTCATCTTTCTTTAAAATTAATACATCGTTGTAATTCCCTCTTTTTAAAACAGCTGCTTGAATAACTTCTTCAGGTAGTTTAGTTGGTACATCTTTAAGAGAATGAATAGCGATATCTATGTCTCCATTGATTAATGCAATGTCTAAATTTTTAGTAAATACACCAGTAACGCCTAATTCATATAATGGTTTATCTAGTACTTGATCTCCTATAGAATCAATTTTAATAATTTTAGTGCTATGTCCTAGGTTTTTTAGTTGTCTCGCAACAGTATTTGCTTGCCAAAGAGCTAATTCGCTTGATCTGGTTCCTATTTTAATCATTTCCGTTTAAGCTTAGCTCTTTCAAATTAAATATTTTGCTAATTACCTCAATGCTTTGATCTACTGCTGTTTCTTCATCTTTTAGATGCTTTACAAATTGTGTAGTTATTTTTTGAATCATGTGCGAGGTAATTATTTCGGCATGTTCTTCATTAAAGTTGTTGATTTTCTTTCTGTGAAAATCTATCTCATGACTTTGAATTGTTTGTAAAGACTCTTTAAGCGCATTTACTGCAGGCACAAATTTTCTATAAGAAATCCAATCGTTGAATTCGTTTTTATATTGTTCGATTATTTTTTCCGTTATGGGGATTTCTTGTTTTCTAGTTTCTATAGTTTTATCGGTAATTTTTGATAACTCATCAACATTAATTAGAGTAATACCTTCGATTTTTTTTAGTGAAATATCTACATTTTTAGGCATTGATAAATCTAGTATCAGTAATTCTTTACCTTCTTTGATATACTCTTTTGTAATCGTTGGAAAATCAGCACCAGTAGAAACTATTAAAATATCTGTATTATTAATTTCTTGACTTAATTCTGAAATATTTTTAACCGCAACTTCTGGGTGTAATTTATTAAATGCTAATGCTTTATCTTCAGTTCTGTTGATAAGGGTTACATTTTTATTATCGGTGTACTCTAAAATATTTTTACAAGTATTTTTACCAATATCACCTAATCCAAAATTAAGAATCTTTTTTTCGTTATAATTTGGAATATTATCAATGATGTATTGAATCGCTGCATAAGAAACAGATGTAGTGCCGGAGCTTAGCTTTGTGTTGTTTTTGACATCTTTACTAGCTTGAAGTACCAAATTCATTAATCGTTCTAGATAGGTGTTTATAACCCCTATTTTTTTAGCTTGAATAAAAGAATTTTTTAATTGACCTACAATTTCGTAATCACCTAAAATCTGGCTATCTAAACCAACACCTACATTAAAGATGTGGTTTACTGCTGCCTTATTTTTATAAACATTGGAAACATTAATAAAATCTTCTAAATTCCCTTTTGAATATTTAACTAGAAGACTAATTAGTTCGAAGGGATGTTTTGCGAAACCTGTTATTTCTGTTCTATTACAGGTAGAAACCACAAAAAGTCCTTCGCATCCATTTTCTTTTGCTTCTTTTAATAATAATACCTGGTCTTCTTTAGTGATATTAAATACACCTCTAACGTTTACATCTGCTTTTTTATAACTTAAACCTACGTTATAAAATTTTAATTGCAAATCATCAAGATTCATATACCTTTTTTTAATAAGTGTTGACAAAAGTACTATTATCTTTCAGTGAAATATATCGCTACAAGTACTAATTCTATCGAAAGAAGTTACAAAACATTATTTAGAGTATTTCTAAATAACAGCTATTTTGTAAATAAACTTAAAGAAGTTATTAAATACAATACTTAACAAATATTATATTCTTTATTTTTATTCAAAAAAAATAATTTTTTGAAGCTCTATTTTTTGTTGTAATTTTGTGAAATAATTATTTAAAGAAATAAAAACACTACTTCAGATTCATGATTGAAAAATATAAAAACATCGACAAAAGTGCTCATGTTTTAATTGATGAAAATAATGCTTTTAAAGTTCTTTATTTCAATAATTTAACAGATCATATTGGAAGGTTTCAGACTGAATTAATTGATGATTATATACAGCTGTTTTTTTGTACAGAACATGAAGTTATCGTCGCTTTTAATATGGAGCATTGTGCGATTACTTTAAAAGAAAATGATTCAAGTATGGTTTATTTTAAGGAAGAAACAATGAATGTATTTTATACCTTACCATCACAATCTCAATTAACAGTAGTTTTAATTTCCTTGGATTTCTTTCATAATCTATTTTCAGAAGGAGGCAATATTCTATTTAATTTTAAAAATTATAAAATTGGTCAACCTATAATAGAGTCTAAAGAAATAGAACCTTCCGAACAAATGATCTTAAAGCAATTAATATCTGTTAGAATTAATGACTCTCTAAGGCCAATTTATTTAAAAGGTAAGGTATATGAGTTGCTTAGTCATTATTTTAATACCTCAACCGCTTCTAATAATGAACTTTGTCCTTATGTGCCTAATGAAGATACTGTAGGTAAGATTAAACACGCTAAAGAAATAGTAATTGAACAAATGAATAAACCGCCAGGATTACATGAATTAGCAAAAATGGTAGGGTTGAATATTAAAAAACTAAAAAGTGGATTTAAAGAATTTTATGGTTTACCGGTTTTTACATTTTTATTAAATTATAAAATGGAACTCGCAAAGAAGTTATTACAAGAACAACAGTTAAATGTTAATGAAATAGCTTCTAAACTTGGCTATAGTACTTCTAGCCATTTTATAGCAGCTTTTAAAAGAAAATATGGGATTACCCCAAAACAATTTGCAATATCATAATATGAAAGGAATATTATTAAATAATTTAGGATCGCCAGATAGTACTGAAACAAAAGATGTTAAAAGATATCTAGGTGAATTTTTAATGGATGAAAGAGTGATTGATATTCCATATTGGAAACGTTTTTTATTAATTAAAGGAATTATTTTAAATATACGTCCAAAAAAATCTGGAACTGCCTATAAAAAAATCTGGTGGAAGGAAGGGTCTCCTCTAGTAGTAATATCTGAAAGATTTACTAAAAAAGTAACAAAAAAAATTGACATACCGGTCGAATTAGCAATGCGATATGGATCTATGAGTATGAATCAAGGTATAGATAATTTAATAAAAAAAGGTGTTACAGAAATATTTTTAGCTCCATTATACCCACATTATGCAATGTCTTCTTACGAAACAGTTGTAACACAAGCTGAAGAGATTTTATCTGAAAAATACCCCCATGTAAAATTAGATACTTTACCTCCATTTTATAACAAACCAGATTATATAAAAGCAATGAGTGATAATATTGCAAAACATATAAAAGGATTTGATTATGATCATATTTTATTTTCATATCACGGAATTCCAGAACGTCATATTAAAAAATCAGACCCCACAAAAAGTCACTGTAAACTAGATAATTCTTGTTGTGAGCGAAATTCTGTTGCACATTATACCTGTTATAGGCATCAATGTTTTGAAACCACTAAAGGAATTGCTAAATCTTTAAATCTAAAAGAAGGAACCTATAGTAACTCATTTCAATCAAGGTTATTAAAAGATCCGTGGTTAAAACCTTACACAGATTTCGAATTAGAAAAATTTCCATCAATGGGAAAGGAAAAAATAGCCGTTATAACACCTGCTTTTGTTTCCGATTGTTTAGAAACTTTGGAAGAAATTGCTATGGAAGGAAAAGAAGACTTTTTAGAGGCCGGTGGTACAGATTACAAGCATATTCCTTGCATGAACGATAATGATGATTGGGTTGAAGTAATGGTGAACTGGATTAATAACTGGAAAAAAAATTGAGTAACACACACAAAGGTCAATGCGATTTAACTCTAAAAAATAATAACTTTAGTTATTTATAGTACATAACCTATAACTGAATATCATGGATATTTCATACATAAAAGCTTTACACATTATTTTTGTAATTACCTGGTTTGCTGGTCTGTTCTATATTGTTAGATTATTTATTTATTTCTCTGAAGCAGAGGATCGCGAAGAGCCTGCAAAGTCAATTTTACAAACTCAATATAAATTGATGAGTAAAAGACTTTGGTACATTATTACCTGGCCGTCTTTAATCTTAGCAAGTTTTTTTGCTTTTTGGATGTTATATGAAGTACCTTCTTACCTAACTATGGGCTGGATGCAGGTAAAATTATGTTTTGTTTTTTCGTTGTATTTTTATCATGCTGGCTGTCAAAAAATTTATTTACAACAGCAAAATGGTATTGTAAAATACAATTCATTTAAGTTAAGAATTTGGAATGAGCTTGCAACTCTTCTTTTATTTGCAATCGTATTCTTAGTAGTTCTTAAGAATAGTATTAGTTGGGTTTGGGGAGTGGTTGGGATTCTTTTATTTGGAGCTTTGTTAATGTTCGCTGTTAAACTTTATAAAGGAGTTCGCTCAAAGCATAATTCTAATAAAAGTTAATTGCTTTAATGTAAATATTTATATGTATCCATATACAATTCAAATTATTTTCTAACCAAAGCGTAATTTTCAAAATAGTTGCTTTTGAAAATAGTATCTAAAAGTATATCACTACATATCTTTTGAAAAGGAAATCTGTAAGAACTCTGCAGCACTTAAAATCGCTTTTTCACCTGGAGGATAAACATTGCTAAATATCTGTCCACAATGGATCATATCCGGTATGATCTGTAAATTTATAGGATGCCCTTGTTGACGAAGAAATCTGTAAAACTCAATGCTATCATCAAGTAAAACTTCACAATCTCCTACCTGAAATAAGGTTTTCGGGTATTTTTTGTATTGTTGTCGGGCTGGATATAGTTCACCACCTTTTGTAACATTATGATCAGGTAGATAATAGTTTCTGATATTGCGAAGACGTTCAGGTACTACGATGTCATATTTTGAATTATAGATACACGATGGACGATCAAAATCTAAGTCCTTTGGTCCAGACATAACTAGAGCAACCGAAGGTATTTGAATACCTTGGTTCTGGCAGCGATAAATCAACTGTGTAACGATTAAACCTCCGGCAGATATTCCGGAAAAACCGATGGCCTTGTGACTGTAACCTTGCAGCATCAACCAACGATAGGCAGCTTCGGCATCGTCTATGGGTGCAGGAAAACGATGTTGTGGACAAAGTCTATAATCGATACCCAAGATAGAAATATCAGACAAAATTACTAAACTTGCTATTAGTTGCATATGGTCAGCAGTAGATCCCATTGTATAACCACCACCATGAAAAAATAAAACTACACGTTCACTTCGACCGCCCGGTGGGTCTATCCATGTGTAAGTGGTATTATGAACTTGCTGTAATGTAACCCTATTTACTATGTCAGCTTGATAGTCATTGTAGAGTTTCGAAAATGATTTAGCAACTTTATTTAGATCAGTAGAAGAAAGATCTAATCGCTCCTGGAAAATTTGTTTAAGGCCAGCTGAAGTGAGTTCTGTATTGTTTATTTTATTTTTCATAATGTAAAACCATAAATAGTACGGTTTAAGAATTGATTTCTTTGGTTAAGAACTGGTAAAAAGTAGTTGTTAAAAAGAAAATAATACTAATTATTGAAGCATAACTAATAATAAGCAATAATACCGGTAAGTTGAATATTAAAAAGCTTAGAGGTAGTAAAATACCGAACATTACTAAAAACAGAAAAATAAAGTATAAATAATTTAATATTCTTGGCATTTTAGTATCTACATCCTCTTGAAGTTGAAATAATTTAGGAATTATATTATTTGACATATGATCTCCTAACTTTGAAAGAAAAACTTCATTAAAGGAAGAATCCTCAAAGACTTCTGGGTCGATTGAATTCGCTAAAGATATAATTTTATCTTGATGCCTTTTAAAAACAGATTCTATATCAAGTGTTTCTTTATAAATACCAAACTTATATCCAAAGTAATATAAAAGACCAGAACCACATTTATGCTCTAGCCATTTTTTTATGATGGCTTTGTCATAAATTTTTGGATAGATAACATTTTTTGGTATTTTACGATCCTTAGGTCTTAACATCAATAATGATTTTAATTCAAGATAAAGATTTTCAGTATCTCCAAAATGATGGCTTTCTTGAAGAAACTCTATCGCTAACTTAGACTTTCCTTTGTAGAATTCTTTTACTTCGAAAAAATTAAGTGCTTCAAAATCATTATCTATATATTCTTTTAATCCAGGTAGCCAAATTTTAGATTGTAGTAATAAACTTACTATTTCCCTGAAATTATGCATTTTTTGAGTTATTTGACTTAATTTATCTACTACTTGTACCCTATTCTTCTTTAATCCAAGAGCTGAAGAAGCTAAATAAACCATAATAAATGCAGCTAAAAAGCCGCTTATACTTATAAAAATAGTAATAATATTTGATAAAGTATCAATAAATAATTGGTCAGTATTAGTTTTTTGCCATAAAATAAAAACTAGGATAATACAAAGAAGACCACTAAAGATTAGTGGTATTAGCGTATTTAAATACTTAAAGAAAGAGTTTTCTCTCATTTGTCCTTTAAAAAAAATGGTAATTAATTTAAAATTAAACCATTAATTCTTATGTGTGATATTAGTCAGAAATGCAAAAGTAGGTAAATTCCTATAAAAAACCATTATTTATATAATAATTTGATGTAAATTAAATTTTAAATATACAGTGTAAGAGTGTAAAGCATTTAATATTAGTAACCTATAGCGGTATCATCACCTCTATGATCAGCTCCTCCTTCTAGTTTTCCATCGGGTAATATCCTAATACCATCAACTTTTCCAAGAATAATTGAATTGTTTTCCATTACTTGGTAACCCTTTGTTCTTAAGTAATTTAAAGAATCTTTTGGAAAAGAATTAGGTTCAAATCTAATAATATCTGGTAACCATTGATGATGAAATCTTGGAGCATCTACAGCTTGCTGCATATTCATATCAAATTCATAGACGTTTAAAATAGTTTGTAATACTGAAGTTATTATGGTTGATCCTCCTGGAGTGCCTAATGTCATCCAAAACGCTCCATTTTTTTCAACAATGGTCGGTGTCATAGAACTCAGCATCCTTTTTTGAGGTTCGATAGCATTCGCTTTTCCTCCTATTAATCCATACATATTCGGTTCTCCTGGTTTTGAACTAAAATCATCCATTTCATTATTAAAGAAAAACCCTAGTTTATTGGAATAAAGCTTAGAGCCATAGGCAGCATTTAATGTTGTGGTTACAGCAATTGCATTCCCAAAGTTATCTACAATTGAATAATGTGTTGTTTCATCACTCTCAAATCCGGGAATCATTCCATAACTCAAACTATCCGAAGATGTAGCTTTATCAAAAGAAAAATTATCCATTCGAACTTTTAAATATCGATCACTTATCAATTCATCCACAGGTATATCAATAAAATCAGGATCTCCTAAAAAAAAACTTCTATCTGCATAGGCTCTTCGCTCAGCTTCTGTTAAAACTTGAATTGTTTTGGTGCTATTATGTCCATAAGACTTTATTGGATAAGGTTCAATAAACTTCAATATTTGAGCTAAACAGATTCCGCCACTTGAAGGAGGAGACATGGAAATAATTCTTAAATCTTTATAATTAAAAACAATAGGAGCTCTCCATTCTGCTTCATATGCATTTAAATCATCCATAGTTATAATCCCATTTTTAGATTGTAAAAAATGTACCATAGCTTTTCCGGTTTCTCCTTGATAAAATTCAGATCTGCCATTTTCTGAAATCCTTTTCAAGGTATTTGCTAAGGCTATATTTTTTATGGTATCTCCAGTTTTGTATTCTTTTGTGTATAATGATTCACTATTATTTGTTTTAAGAAAAGACTCTTTAAAATAAGTAATCCTCTTTGCTTGTTGTTCAGTAACAAGATATCCATTTACAGCTAATGCTATAACGGGTGCTATAATTTGTTCAATGGGTAAAGACCCCAATTTTTTGTGAACAGCAAAAATACCAGCAATGGTACCCGGTACTCCTACTGCTAGGGCACCTACTTTACTTTTATTGGATGTAAAATCACCGTTTTCATCTAAATACATATTTCTAGAAGAACGGATTGGAGCTTTTTCTCTATAATCAAGTGCTCCGATTTCTCCCTCTTTTGTTCTGTATATCATAAATCCTCCACCAGCAATATTTCCAGCTACTGGAAATGAAACTGCTAAGGCAAGTTCAGTTGCAACCATAGCATCAAAAGCATTCCCGCCCTTTTTAAGTATTTGGATTCCAATTTTTGAAGCTTCTTCTTTGGCAGAAACGACCATTGCACTATCTACAATAACACTTTCTTTTTTATCTTTTTCTAAAGTTAAATTTTGTTCAACTGCTATTTTTTTATTTTCTTGTTTGCAAGAAAATATAAGTATGGTTAGTAATAGGATAATTAATTTTTTCATAAATTTTTTAATTCTAATATTTTATGATTAGAAAAAATTCTTAATTCTTCAAAAAAAGAGGTGAATTCATTTTCAAATTCTTCGTAATATTCTACTAATTCCAAAACTGCAAAATTCATTTTAGAGGTATTATTGGTGCGTGTGTTCATTTTTACTAATATCTTACTAATTCCATCGACTGTCGCATAACTAAGAAGCCAATTTTCCGTAATCATGTAGTGCATCATTCTTTTAATTTTTGGTGTTAAGATATTAAAATTATTACGCAATAATTCATAGAAATTTTCAATGTAGGTTTCTAAAGATTGCCCGTGATAATTATTCCAGTTTTTTGCTAAAAAATGATCATATAAAATATCAACAATAACTCCGCTGTAATGACCATAATTTTTGTGCAATCTTTTAGTACTTAATCTAACAGTAGGATGGAAGTCTGTAAAACTATCAATTTCTCTGTGCAATAAAATTCCTTTTTGAATTTCTTTTGGAAATTCAGTATATTTTTTACCTTTTATCCCATCTGCAATAAAGTTACCAATAGTAATCTCTTTATTATCGTTGGAAAGGTAAATATGAGCAAGGTAATTCATTTACGAATTCTTATTATTAATGCTAATCTCTCTTTAATATAAATAACTAACTCTTATTCACCTACCAAACTATTTAATTTAGCCACTGCTATTTGATAGTTTAATTCTGCAGCTAGTTGATCCGCTTTTGCCCCGGACATATCTGCCTTTGCTTTAAACATCATTGACGATAATTCTTCTCCAGCTTCAACAGCATTTATGGTAAGAATAAGCTCTTCTTCTCTTGCTTCGTATGCCTTTTTAGCTGTTAATATTAAAGATTCGGCATACTTGATATTTTTATAGGCCTGTTGTATTTCCCCTTGTAATGTAATTTTTTTGTATTCTAGGTTATCCATAGCTTCATTGTAGATAGCATTTCTTTGTTTTACTATAGATGAGCGTTCACCAAAATCAATTAAAGTCCATTGGAAATTCAGTCCCATAAGTAAATATTGATTTGCATATAAGGGTATCCCATAATTATAATAATACTGGGCAAAAAAGGACAACTCTGGTATGAATGCTTTCTTTGCAGCTGTGATTCCCAATTCCGATTTATCAAGGTCTGCAAGTGCAATTTTTAGTCCATAATTTTTCTCAGAACCTTGTGTATAATATTCTTGTATTTCTCCAACAGGTTTAAGTTCTAGAATGGGTAATTCCAAATCTGGTTGATAAGAATATTGAGCGCCTATTAACTGGTTAAAAGAGGAGATGTATTGGTCTTTTAGATTCTCTTCATATAATAAATCTTGTGCTGCTTCAAAAACCTCTGCTTTGGCAGAGGTAACATAGAGGTATAATAACTCTCCTGCTTCATAAGCATTATTAGCATCTTGATATTCAGATTTTTTATATTCAACTTCTTGTAGCGCTTCATTAACTTTTGCATCCTGAATCAGGATTCCGTAAAACAATTCTTTTACACCAAGTTTTATTTTTGATTTTACACCATCATATTGTAATTTACTGATTTCAACATCTAACTCTGCAACTTTCCTACCTGTATTAATTGATGTTAGCTGAGTTATAGGTTGATAAATAGCAGCATTTGATTTTACTACAAAATCATTAGCTCCTAAAAAGGTTATTTGCCTTGAGGGAAGGGGATAGTTATCGATTAACCAATCATCAATAACTTCATCATCTACAAGTTCATCGTATAATCCATTTAATTCCCCCTTATTAATATATAGATTTGGATCACTATTATATGCGCCAACACTTTGTATTTCAATTCTGGGAAAATAATTACTTTTCATTTCACTGAGCTTTCCCTCACTACCTAGGATGCGTTGTTGAGATATTTTTATTAGTTTATTTTCATTAAGAGCCATTTCTAATGCTTCATCCAGCGTTAATTTACCAATTACTTGGGAAGTTAGATTTGCAGAAAAACTAAAAAAGATAATTAGTAAATATATTTTCAAAATTCGATTCATAGGGAGTGTCTTATTTATTTTCAATACTTTTTGATGATTTTATAAACCATGCGTAAAATACTGGTAAAACCATAAAATTAATGACCATTGAAAATACTATTCCAAATGCAAAAACACTAGCTAGTGGAGCCCACATTGGGTCTTTCATTACGATCATAGGAACTACTCCTATGGCTGCAGCCATCGTAGTTAAAAATATTGGTCTCAATCTTCTTTTGGCAGATTCAGTTGCAGCATCATTTCTGGATAAACCTTCAGTTTCAAACAGTTCATCACTATATTCTACCATTATAACTCCATTTCGTATAACAATTCCGCACAATGCAATTAAACCTACAAAAGCAGTAAAACTAAATACATTGCCAGTGACTATAAGACCAAGCATTGACCCAAATAATGTTAAAGGTATTGAAATCATTATGATCAAAGGTCGCTTGATGTCTTTAAAAACAAATAGTAAAATAATAAAAATAATTACTATGCTTATTATTAATGCCATTACCATTTCTCCAAAGGTTTTGTTTTTATTTTCAACGACACCACCATACTCCATTTGGTAACCAGGTTTTAAATGAATAGTATCTATGGCTGGTTCTATTGCATCCTGAATATTTGCAGATAAATATCCATTTTTAAATTTAGTACCTACTGTTAAAGTAGGAATTCCATTTCTCCTAGTCAACATACCAAATTGCCATTTTGGGGTTATTTCTGCCATTGTTCTTAAGGTATTATATTGCCCTGTAATTGGCGAACCGAGGTATGTATTAATAATATCATTATAGTTTTCTCTGGACTTTTCATCAAACATAAATGTTATGGGTATGGGATCGTCTCCTTCCCAAAAAGTTGACAATGGTGCGCCATAGAAACCAGATGCTAGCAGATCTGCAATTATTTCTGTAGTGTAACCTGTTTGATTTGCAATTATTTCATTTACATTAACATCAATAAAAAAGTTATTCTTGAAATCTTCTACAACAAGTCTAGTTCCCTCGGTATTTCTCATCACTTTCTTTACGCTTTCTCCAATTCTTTTGAGCTCATTGTGATTATCTCCAGAAATTCTAACTTCAACGGCTGATATAACAGGAACCCCCTGAGAAAACTCCATCACATCTACCTGAGCATTAGGTAGAATATTTTGTAGAGTAGCTCGATATTTGGCCGATAATGATACTGTTTGTTTTGTGTTTTCAGTATTTACGAGTATCATTCCATAACTTTCTTGCGGAAAAACAGGAGAAAAACTGTAATAAACTCTTGGTGCTGACGTTCCTACATAGGTTGAAAATGATGATATTGACGAATCTTTCTTTAGAATTTCTTCAATCCTTTTAACATCTCTATTTGTAATCTCAAGTTTTGTATCCATAGGTTCAATGACCTGAATAACAAATTGACTTCTTTGGGCATTTGGAAAGAAACTCTGCTTAGGAAACTTCATAAAAAACACCCCTAGAATTATTATTGCAAGACCAATAAAAAGAGTTAATTTTTTATATTTCATTGAGAAGTTTATCAACCTATCAAAGTACTTTTGAATAAAATTAAGCAAGGAAAACTTCTTTTTTTTGTTTTCTTCTTCCTTTTCATCTTTTTTAAGTCCCTTTTTAATAAAAAGAAAAGCTAGAAATGGGGTAAGGAAAAACGCTACTATTAAAGAGCATGTGGTAGCTATTGCAATGGTTATTGGAAGTGAATATATAAATTCTCCTGTATCTCCAGTTAAAAGAAAAATTAAAGGTAAAAATGCTGCTATAATTGTTAAAGCAGAAGAAATCATGGGCATAGAAAATTCAGAAGCCGCTTTCCATGCAGCGTCAAACCTTTTCATTCCTGCATCTAGTTTTGAAATGTAATTGTCTATCACTACTACCGCGTCATCAACTACCATTCCTAAAACAACAATCAATGCTGCTAATGATACTTGTTGTAATTCAAATCCAAAAAGATTTAAAAATGAAAACGTCATGCCAACTGAAATAGGTATTGCAAAAGATGCAATCATAGCTACTCTAAATGGCAATAATATCATTATTACCATGATTACTGCAACTACAGCTATTATAAATTCTCTTAAAAAATCGTCGACTGCTTCTTTTACAGTTTCAGGCTGGTTATTAATTATGGTAATATTTAAATCAGAAGGAAGTAATTTCTTAGATTCTGCAATTACCCTATCTACTTCCTTACCATAATCAACAATATTATAACCACTTTGCGCTTGTAAAGATAATAGCATGGTATTGCTTTCTTTACCATTTATGCGAATATATTTAGTTGGATCTTGCTTTTTCCTTTCTACTGTAGCTATATCCTTTAGGCGTATTATTGAACCTTCTATTGTTTCACCAATTTGTTGATTTTTAATCTGATCAATTTCTCTAAAAAGACCCGTTGTATGTAGATTTATTTTAGAATAATCTGACTCAATATATCCAGCATATTTTATTGTATTCTGGCTTTTAAGTATATTGATTATGTTGTTTAGCTGAATATTGTACAATGCTAGTTTAGCAGAACTGGTGGTTACTTGTATCTCATCCGACCAGTATCCCAGCTTATCGATTTTTGAAGTAGCAGGAATACGGCGAATTGAATTTTCTAGAATCCCGATGTATTCCTGAATTTCACTGTAGGAACTTTTTTCTGATTCAACTCCAATTAAAATAGCTACTGTGTCACCAAAATCAGAATTAACAAATGGGCCTACCACTCCGTCTGGCAATTTAGTGTTCGCTAACTGATTTAAGCCCTGTCCTAAACGTTCCCAAAAAAGATCTGGAGTTTTTACCCAATCTTCTAAAGTTACAGTTAAGACTACCTTATTGTCATAAGAATTTGAAAAGGTTTTTCTTTTTTTTACCTCTGCATATGAAAAAAGTTTATCTTCAATTTGTTTTGTTACCTGCTCTTCAACTTGCACAGCTTTTGCTCCAGGATAATAACATACTATCAATGCTTGCCTTACTGTAATTTCTGGAGAATCACGACGAGACATCGTGCTTAATGAATAAATCCCAGCAATAAAAATAATTAGGATCGATATTAATGATATCTGATGATGTTTAAGCGATGACTTTATAATATTCATAGGATTTAAGTCTCAGTTAATTTTAGTTAATAATTTTAACCTTAGCTCCTCTGTATAATTTGGTCTGTCCTTCAATTACAATTAAATCACCAGAATCTAATCCATCCAGAATTTTGACATTAGAATCTATTGCAATTCCACAACTTACTCGTTGTTTAGCTACTAAAGTGTCATTTTTTACGGTAAATACGTACTTATGTCCATTTGAGTCGGTAACTATAGCCTCGGCAGGAATTGATATGATACCTTTCGACTCTCTAAGTTCAAGCTTCATAAATGCGATCATACCGGGTTTCAAAAGATTGTCAACATTTGTAACTTTTGCTTTTACAGGAAAAGATCTTGAAGTTTTCTCTGCAACAGCTTCTATTTGTTCAATCGTTCCAAAATAGTATTTATTTAATGCAGGTGCATAAAGTTCAACAGTCATATTTTCGGAAAATAAATTTATTTCTTGTTCAGGTATACTTGCTTCGGCATAAACTGTATCTGTATATACGATTTCAAATAATGGCATACCTTGAGAAATTACCTCTCCTGGCTGAATTCCTTGAGATACGACATAGCCCGAATGTGCTGCATATAACTTTGTGTCATTTAGTTGACTCTTCTTGAAATTATAATTTGCCTCAGCTTCCTCTGCAGCTGCTGTTACCTTATCATAATCTGACGGAGTTAAGCTACCTTTTTCATACATGCTTTTGAGTCTTACATATTCTTTCGCTGCATCATCGAATTGAGCTAGTGCAGCATCTAAAGCAAACTGATAATCTATTGGATCTAGAGATGCTAATATCATACCTTGTTTTATATAATCTCCATTTTGAACAGATACACTTTGAATTTTTCCAGAGACCATAAAACCTTGCTTAATGGTTTTATATGGTAGTATATTACCACTATATTCTATTTCCTTATTTGTAGATACTGATTCTGCAGTGAGAACCCTTACATTAATAGAGGTATTTTTTTTGGTATTTTTATGTTCTTTACAAGAAGATAAAAACCCCGAAATTAATAAGATAGATAAAGTAAATATCAGTATTTTCTTCATGATTACATTTACAATTTAATAGACTTACAATATAGCCTAAAATAATAGGTTGCAAAACAACTATTTCTAAAAATATATATAAAAATTTAATTCTATTGTGAAGTTAGAATTTTTAATTAAACACGGTCATTGTACTTCTAATTCATTAAGTTCTTCTACATAAACTACAAAATACTTATTAAGTTTTTATATTTTAAAAGTATCTTTGGAGAAAATTAAAAAGAAATGACATTAATTAAATCTATTTCAGGTATTAGGGGTACCATTGGCGGATTTCAAGGAGAAAATTTAACTCCCATAGATGCAGTTAAATATGCTGCTGCATATGGCAGTTGGGTGAAACAGCAAAGAGAAAAAAATAACTATAAGGTTGTTGTTGGAAGAGATGCTCGAATTTCTGGAAATATGATGCAACAATTAGTAATGAATACACTAATTGGATTGGGTATTCATGTGGTAGATTTAGATTTATCTACAACACCGACTGTTGAGGTAGCCGTAATGTTAGAACATGCAGATGGAGGAATTATACTAACTGCAAGTCATAATCCAAAACAATGGAATGCTTTAAAGTTATTAAACCATAAAGGAGAATTTTTAGATGCTAACGAAGGACAAAAAATCCTGGATATAGCTGAAAATGAAAATATAAATTTTTCTGAAGTAGATGACTTAGGAAAAATAACGAGCAATCAAGCTTATATCGATTTGCATATTGATGAAATTTTAGACCTTCCGTTAGTAGATGTAGAAGCTATTAAAAAGGCAAAATTTAAAGTGGTAGTTGATGGTGTAAATTCTACAGGAGGAATCGCAGTTCCAGCTTTATTAGAAGCTTTAGGAGTTGAGCCAGTAAAATTATATTGTGATCCAACTGGGGAATTTCCACACAATCCTGAGCCATTAAAAGAACATTTAGGCGATTTAATGAATAAGGTAGTCGATGAACGTGCAGACTTTGGTATTGTAGTAGATCCAGATGTGGATCGTTTGGCTTTTGTTGATGAAAATGGAGGCATGTTTGGAGAAGAATATACCTTAGTTGCTGTTGCAGATTACGTTTTACAGCATACTCCAGGAAATACGGTTTCTAACATGTCTTCGTCTAGAGCTTTACGTGATATCACTGAAAAAAGAAATGGAAAATATACAGCTAGTGCAGTAGGAGAGGTGAATGTTGTAGTGAAAATGAAAGAAACGAATGCTGTGATTGGTGGTGAAGGTAATGGAGGAATAATTTATCCAGAACTTCATTACGGAAGAGATAGTTTAGTGGGAATAGCTTTGTTTTTAAGTTATTTAGCAGATTTAAGAATTTCGGTTAGTGCGCTGCGAAAAACATATACCTCATACTTTATGAGTAAGAAAAAGATTCAATTGACACCACAATTAGATGTTGACAAGCTATTAAAAGCGATGGAACTAAAATATGCTAATGAAGAAATAAATAACATCGATGGAGTTAAAATAGACTTTGACGATAATTGGGTTCATTTAAGAAAATCGAATACAGAACCCATTATTAGAATTTATACCGAAGCAAAATCTCAAGAAGAAGCTGATCTTTTAGCCGATAAAATGATTGGTGAAATTAAATTGGTTACAAAATCAATTTGATATATGTAATAATTTTTGTTTGTTTGTTGTGAAATTTCATGTACACTTTATTTTAAGCAAAACAAATAAAAAACAATGCGTATAATAATTCTTATCTGCTCTTTTACGATTCTATTAAATTCATGTAAAGACAAACCTAAAGCTGAAATATTTAATAATGATGACGTTTCAACTTTGAACTCAAAAAAAGAAACAATCAATCTTGAAGCATACGGAGACCCTGCAATCATCTCATTCTTCGCTGAGCGGGCTATTGTAACAAGTGATTCGTCCGGTCAGCGAGTAACTTTAAAAGATGTAACGCCCCTTGCTACTGTCACATCAAGAGTTCACATTCATAATAAACGAGTTTTTGCAGCTTTTCCAATAAGTGAACTTCCCGACTCATGGAACCTTTGTAACGCTATGAAGTTTGAGCATGGATTATTTCACTCTGATGGTTTAAATAGTGTTATGACTTTTGGCGCTGGACCTTCCGAACATATTGAACACGGACATCTTTCAACCGCTCCACTTATAACTCAAACATTAAAAGTTGAAAAGACAGAAGGTTCGGAAGAGGGGACTCTTTACACAATGTTAGTAAATGCCAAAGGAGACAGTAAAACATTGTCTTTTGATATTGAAGGTACTGTTTTGACAGATGGTGAGTATTTTCAAGTTTTAGTTAGTACAGAGTGTTGTACTGATGACGGAACCAATGCTCAATAGAGTTTTATCGATAAAATCGAAATCATATATACTTTATTTGTTATGCACGATTTTATAACTATAAATTCAACTAAATCTTAGTATTTTTACCTTTGAATCTTATTTAATTATTGATAACTCGAAATTAAAGTAGTTATTTATTTATTGAAACTCTTTCGGAACGTTATTACGGTGTTTCCAACGTTTATGAGTCCACAAATAGTAGGCGGGTTCTTCATGAATCATATCCTCCAAATAGTTGATGAATAAATCTGTTATTTGATAATCCTCAAATTCATTAGGGTTTAAAGTCACCGTTTTAAAAGTGGTTTCGTAATAGCCTCTTTTAACTTTTTTAGTTTTAAAAAATACAACTCCCATGTCCAACTCTTTGGAAAGTTTTTCTGCACCTGTGTGAACAGGTACTTTAATATTCATAAATTCCTTCCAATGATAGGTGCTTTCAATTTTAGGTGACTGATCGGAAAGAAAACCATAGATTGCTTTAATTCCATCTGCTTTATGTTGCCTTAATGTAGACATGGTTTTTTTATTAGTAATCAAATAGGTGTTGTACCTCGCTCTTATTTTTCTTACTAGTCTATCAAAATACTTGTTTTCAATTCGTTTGTATATAGCATATCCATTATGGTTTACATGTTTTTGAATGATAAATATCCATTCCCAGCTTCCATAATGAGCACACATTAACATAACGCTTTTATTGGCTTTTTCAATTTTATGAATTTCTTCTATATTGGTAAACTTAAATCTTCTTTTCATTTCAGATTCAGAAATGCTTATTGATTTGATGGATTCTATAAGCATATCACACATATGCCGATAGAATTTTTTTTCAATCGTTTTTAATTCCTTTTTAGATTTTTTAGGAAAACAAAGATTTAAATTATCATTGACCACTTTTTTTCTATATCCAAACACATAATAGACCCAATAGAATATAAATGTAGACAATGCATAAAGTAATCTGGTAGGCAATATGGAAAGAAACCATAAAAAAGGATAAATTAAAATATAAAGTAGTAGTTGCATAGTATAATTTAAAGCAAAACTAACTAATTTTATCGTCTTATTGTAAAAGAAATTATATGGAAAATATTAACATGGCAACATTAGCAATTATAACTGCGAACGTTATTGTATCGCTTAAAGGATTTAAAGATTTTTCTTTTTTTGAAAAATATAAGTTTAACATAGGAGGAATAAAAAGAGGAGAGCAATTTAGGATGATAAGTTCCGGTTTTTTGCATTTGGACTTTTCTCATTTGTTGTTTAACATGTTGACCCTTTATTTTTTTGCAGATGTAGTGATAAGTTCTATCGGTTATGTGAAGTTTATTTTAATCTACCTCGCAAGTTTGTTAGTAGGTAATTTATTATCTTTTTATTTTCATAAAAATGAATACAATTATAGCGCTATTGGTGCTAGTGGAGCCGTATCTGGCATCTTATATTCTGCGATCTTATTTTATCCAAATATGAGTTTGTATTTGTTTTTTATACCCATTCCAATTCCTGCTTGGGTATTTGGTATTTTATACTTGTTATATTCTATTTATGGAATGAAAAAGAGTTTAGGCAATATTGGCCACGATGCTCATTTTGGAGGAGCTTTGGCAGGTTATGTCTTAACTATTTTATTTGCACCCTCATTATTAACTACTCAATTGTGGATCATTGCTTTATTAGCGGTACCATTATTGCTACTATTTATTTTAATTAAACTTAAAAAAATTTAAATCTAATAATTATGAAAAAAAATTTATTTATTTTAATAATTTTATGGAGCAATTTAGCAGTAGCACAAAATAAGACACCTACAACAATCATACAGCCAACAATAAATGTCATGGGTGTGGGTATTGTTAAAGTGACGCCAGATGAAGTGACAATTAAAGTACAGGTTGAACATAAAGGACAAAGCCCAAAAGAGTTAAAACAAAAGAATGATTTTATAATAAATGATGTTTTAGCTTTTATTAAAAGCATGAATATTCCAGATAAACAGGTGCAAACTGAGTATGTAAGGTTGAATAAGAATTATGATTACCAAACCAAAACTCATAACTATTTAGCAAATCAGTCTGTTTCTATTTATCTAAAAGATTTAAAAATTTATGAGTCTTTAATGAATGGTTTAATGGAGAGAGGTATTAATAGAATTGATGGTATTTCATTCTCTTCATCTACAATTAATGACTTGAAATCACAGGCAAGAATTAAAGCAATGCAAAATGCTCAAATGAAAGCTGAAGAATATACAAAGGTGCTTAATCAAAGTATCGGAAAAGCTGTTTTAATCACTGAATTTAATAACACAAACTATCAGGGTCAAGTTAATACCAAAAGGATGATGATGAGTCCTGATACTTCTGGAATGGAACAACAAACCCTAGCGGTTGGTGAAATAGAAGTTATAACAAAAGTTAATGTAAGTTTTTTACTTAATTAATTATTGGCCTAATAATGCAGCAATTTTTGCACCTAAGGCAGCACCTCTCAGGTTTTTTGCAATAATAGTACCATTCTCATCTAAAAGAAAAGTAGCAGGGATTGAACGCACGTTATACATTTTAGCAATGGGATCGTTCCACCCTTTTAAGTTGGAAACATGTTCCCAATTCATTTTGTCAGCCTCAATTGCTTTTATCCATCTTTCTTTTTGTCCAGCTTTGTCTAAAGAAACACTTATGATGTTTAATCCTTTATCGTGATACTCCTTATAAACCTTTACTACATTAGGGTTTTCTCTTCTACAAGGTTTACACCATGATGCCCAAAAATCTATAATCGTATATTTTCCTAAAACATCATTTAATGTTAATTGATTTCCATCTGGGCTTGGTGCAGAAAAATTGGGCGCTACACCACCTATATCTGCCTTTTTCATAGACTGAATTTGGATATTAAGAGATTTAGAACTAGGGGTTGCAGCAATTTTTGGACTGTATTTATTGATTATAGTACTTGCATCTGCACTTGAGATTTCTTTTTTGTTTACTAATTCTGTTAATAGTAAAACAGCAAATAACGAATTTGGATTATCAGAAACAAATTGAATTTTATAGTCATTTTCCGCTACAGAAATATCTTGAATTTCACTCTGGAGATCCTTTGCTGCGATTCCATCTTGTTCTCTACGAGCTTGTTTAAACAGTTCGCTTTTTTCACTTTTTATTTTATTAAATGTTTTCAACTGATCCATAAACTCTTTATAGGAATTATTTTGCTGGCTACCTACAATAAAAGACGATTGGATACTATCTTTATATAAAGTAGCTTTAAGATTGCTGTTTTCAGGGAAATAGAAAATATTTGCTTTTGTATTTTCAACCTGAAGTAAATTAATGGAAAGTACTTCGCTTTTTGGGTATATTCCCTTAAAAGAACCTGAATTAACAATAAGAGTGTCTATTGCTTTTGGTTGATTATTGGTAGAAATGGTATTTACAAAAATAGTAGTACCATCTTCAAAACCAATAGCATTACCTTCTAGGGTATAAAAATCACTATTTGAATTACAAGAAATTAATGTGAATGTTGTAATTAATAAAATATAAATATGTTTCATAATTGTTCAATAATTTGTAAAAATAAATTAAATACTATTCTTTTAAAATATTTTATAGTTTATTTATGATATTGTTTTTTATAATATTGGTCAACAATTACAAAATAATAAGAATGTTTTTGCATATTATTTTTTTGTAATTTTGATTTATAAACTTATTCCAAAATGAAAAAATTATTGAGTATCGCAATTCAAGCATCTTTAGCTGCAGGTAATACAATAATGGAAGTTTATACAAAGAAGATAGAAATAGTATTTAAAGAAGATAAATCCCCACTTACTCAAGCTGATAAAAATGCTAGTGATGTAATTAATAAGTATCTTATTGATACAGGTATTCCAATTATTAGTGAAGAAAATATTCAACTTAATTATTCTCAACGTAAAGATTGGGAATATTGTTGGATGGTGGATCCATTAGACGGTACTAAAGAGTTTATAAAGCGAAATGGAGAATTTACTGTTAATATTGCTTTGATTAAAAATGGAAACCCTTTATTGGGAGTTATATATGTTCCTGTTTCAAAAACCTTGTATTACACTTTAGAAGACGCTTCAAAATCTTATAAAATAGAATTAGTAAATGAAAAAGTTTCTTTGGATTTTATTTTTAAACATTCAATCGAAATTAAACCTTCACATAAAAAAAGTGAACTTATTCGCATTGTAGGTAGTCGTTCTCATTTAAATGAAGCTACTAAAAAGTTTATATCAAAAATTGAAAAGAAAATGAAAACTGAAATCGTTTCAAAAGGGAGCTCTTTGAAGTTTTGTTTAGTTGCAGAAGGAACCGCTGATGTATATCCAAGATTTGCTCCAACTATGGAGTGGGACACTGCAGCTGGTCAAGCAATTTGTCAAGCGGTAGGTGTTAAAGTAATAGATAACAAGACCAAACTTCCTTTAAGATATAATAAAGAAAACTTATTAAATTCACATTTCTTAGTTTCAGTTTAGTAGTTATGAAAAGCAAAGAATCCCATTTAAGAAGTGTCATAAAAGGGATCTCATGGCGATTTATAGCAACTACAGATATTTTTTTAATAGTACTGTTAATTACCTGCTTATATGGTAAATGTAGTTTTGAAAACGCTATTAAAATTGGAGCTATTGAATTTATTCTAAAACTACTGATTTATTATTTACATGAGCGTATCTGGCAATTTTTTACTATTTTAAATAATGTTTCTAAAAAAAAAATAATAATAAAATCAGTGTCTTGGAGAATAGTCGGAACAACCACTACATTCATCATCACTGGTGCAGTTTTAAAAAATTTTTACGAAGCCGCTTTTTTTATTGCTTTTTTAGAGTTAATTAGTAAATTTATTCTTTATTATTTTCATGAACGTGTCTGGTTAAAAATCCCATTTGGTTATTTAAATAATATTAAAATTAAGCATATGAATAAAAATATTATAAGTCACGAATTCTATGTAACAAAAAAACAGCGTAACAAACTAAACAATCATGCTTCTTTTGTAATTTGGTTTACTGGTTTATCTGGAGCAGGAAAGTCTACAATTGCAAATGCTCTAGAACTTAAATTAAACGATAATTCGATACATACTTACTTATTAGATGGAGATAATGTAAGACAGGGTTTAAATGTGGATTTAACATTTTCTCAAGAAGATAGAGCTGAAAACATAAGACGTATTGCAGAAGTGTCAAGCCTTTTAATAGATGCTGGATTGGTTGTTTTATCTGCCTTTGTTTCACCTTACATAAAAGATAGAATGATGGTAAAAAGTAAAGTAAAAGATATTAATTTTATTGAAATATTTGTAGATACTCCTATTGAAGAATGTATGCGAAGAGATACAAAAGGATTGTATGAAAAAGCAAAAAAAGGGTTAATACAAGATTTTACAGGAATAAATGCCCCTTATGAAAGACCAGAAAATCCTAATTTAAGAATTGATACAACAAAATTCACTGTTGACGAAGCAGTAAACATGATTTTGAATACAATTGAAACCAAATTGGAAAAGTCTATACTATGAAAAAATATTATTTAAATTACCTAGATGAATTAGAATCGGAAGCAATTTATATTCTGAGAGAAGTTTGGGCTCAATTTCGGAATCCGGTTTTATTATTTTCTGGAGGTAAAGATTCCATCTTAGTAGCTCATTTAGCAAAAAAAGCATTTTATCCCTCAACTATTCCTTTTCAATTTCTACACGTAGATACAGGACATAATTTTCCTGAAGCCATAAAGTTTAGAGATGATTTAGTTCATAAATTTGGAGTTCAATTGATTATTGGATCTGTTCAAAAGTCTATTGATGATGGAAGGGTTGTAGAAGAAAGAGGAAAAAACGCTACTCGAAATGTATTGCAAACAACTACTCTTTTAGACACCATAGAAGAATATAAAATCGATTGTGCAATAGGTGGAGGTAGGAGAGATGAAGAAAAGGCAAGAGCAAAAGAACGATTTTTTTCACATAGAGATGATTTTGGGCAATGGGATCCTAAAAATCAGCGTCCAGAATTATGGAATATTTTAAACGGAAAACATACTGATGGAGAGCACTTTAGAGCCTTTCCAATTAGTAATTGGACCGAAATGGATGTTTGGAATTATATCAAAAGAGAAAAAATTGATATTCCATCTCTTTACATTGCACACCAAAGGGATATGATATGGAGAAACAATTCTTGGATTCCTTTTTCCAAGTTTATGAAGTTAAATGAAGGTGAAGAAATTAAAAACTTAAAAATAAGATTTAGAACTTTAGGCGATATAACCATTACAGGTGGAATAGAATCAGAAGCCGATACTCTTGAGAAAATTGTTGCAGAAGTTGCAGCTATTAAGCAAACAGAAAGAGGAAATCGCAGTGATGATAAAAGAAGTGAAACTGCTATGGAAGATAGAAAAAGAGAAGGTTATTTTTAAAAACTAAACAATTTATGCAAATAGATAATAATCAATTATTACGTTTTACAACTGCTGGTAGTGTAGATGATGGAAAAAGTACACTTATTGGAAGATTGTTGTATGATAGTAAGGCAATATTTGAAGATCAATTAGAAGCTGTAACTACAACTAGTAAAAGAAAAGGACATAAAGGAATAGATCTTGCATTATTTACAGATGGACTCAGGGATGAACGAGAACAAGGAATAACTATCGATGTTGCTTACAGATATTTTACCACACCCAAGCGAAAATTTATTATTGCAGATACACCAGGGCACATTCAGTATACTAGAAATATGGTTACTGGAGCTTCTACTGCTAATGTAGCAATTATTTTAATAGATGCGCGTCATGGAGTGATTGAGCAAACTAAAAGGCATGCCTTTATAGCTTCGTTACTGCAGATACCGCACGTAATTGTTTGTATTAATAAAATGGATTTAGTGGATTATTCTGAAGAAATTTACAATAAAATTAATATTCAATTTGAAGAGTTTTCTTCTAAATTATATGCAAAAGACATTCGTTTTATTCCCATTAGTGCTTTGGATGGGGATAATGTTGTTAATAGGTCAAAACATATGGATTGGTATCAAGGAGCTCCATTATTAAATACCTTAGAAAATTTACACATAAGTAGTGACGTTAATAAAACAGATGCACGCTTTCCCGTTCAAACTGTTTTACGCCCTCAAAGAGATGGCTTTATAGATTACAGAGGCTATGCTGGAAGAGTAGCAAGCGGAATTTTTAGACCCGGTGATAAAGTAACTGTTATGCCATCTGGTTTTACAGCTATCATTAAATCAATAGATACGTATGAAGGTAGTTTAAAAGAAGCTTATGCTCCAATGTCCGTTTCCATTACCTTGGAAAATGATATTGATGTTAGTAGGGGAGATATGATTGTAAAAACAACTAACCAGCCAAAAGCTGTTCAAGAATTTGACACCATGTTGTGTTGGTTAAACAATAATTCAGCAAGTCCAAAAGCAAAATATACCATCTTGCATACTTCCAATGAGCAAAAAGCTATGATTAAAGGCGTTATGTATAAAATAGACATCAATACATACCGTCGTGAAGAAGAGGATAAAAATTTAAATATGAATGACATAGCTCGTGTTAAAATAAGAACTACAAGACCACTTATGGTAGACGAATATAGAGATAATAGAGTAACAGGTAGTTTTATTTTAATTGACGATACTACCCATGAAACCGTTGCAGCTGGAATGATTTTATAGATTTAATTTTAGTTTGTTTTGGTTATTTTCCAATACAAAAGTTTGCAAAAATATTTCCTAATAAATCATCATTACTTACTTTTCCGGTAATCTCTCCTAAAAAGTATAAAGCTTGTCTTAAATCGATTGCTAACAAATCTCCTGTAAGATGATTATCAATGCCTTCTTGCACCTTAGAAATCTCTTCTAAGGATTTTATTAAAACATCGTAATGTCTCGAATTAGTAAGCATTAATTGATTGGAATCTAAGGCTTCAATTCCTGCAATATCTAGAAGAGAATTGCTCAATACATCCAAGCTATCTTTGCTTTTCGCTGAAATAGTTAAGAAAGGTAAATTACTATTATTGATTGCAAATAATTCTTCTTTAGAAGCTTTGTCAATTTTATTGGCTACTATAAGCTGTTTAGAAGTGGTAGTGAAGCTGTCAAGTTCTTTTTTTACTTCTAATACACTCATTTCTGTACTATCAAATAAATAGATATAAATCGCAGACTTTTCTAATTTTTCCAATGCACGCTCGACCCCTATTTTTTCAATTTCGTCCGTCGTCTCTCTTAATCCAGCAGTATCAATAAAACGAAAACGAATACCTCCTATAGTGATTTCATCTTCAATTGTATCTCTTGTCGTTCCAGCTATATTACTTACTATAGCTCTTTCTTCATTTAATAAAGAATTTAAAAGTGTTGACTTTCCTGAATTTGGTCTGCCCACGATCGCAACTGGAATTCCATTTTTTAAAACATTCCCTGTAGCAAACGAATCGATTAATTTTTTTAATAAAATGGTTATTTTTTTTATCAATTTTTGAAATTCTTCTCGATTAGCAAATTCCACATCCTCTTCAGAAAAATCTAATTCTAGTTCTATTAATGATGCGAAATTTAATAACTGAATTCTAAGTTCTTCAATTTCTGTAGAAAAACCACCTCGCATTTGTTGTATGGCTAATTGATGTGATGCTTTTGAATCACTAACAATTAAATCTGCAACTGCTTCCGCCTGACTTAAGTCCATTTTACCATTTAAAAAAGCTTGAAGTGTAAACTCACCAGCAGTAGCCATTCTACATCCTTTTCGAAGTAATAATTGAATGATTTCTTGCTGAATATAAGAACTTCCATGACAACTAAACTCTACTACATTTTCTCCTGTGTAGGAGTTAGGATTCTTAAAAACAGTAGCCAATACTTCATCGATAATTCTACTTCCATCAACGATATTTCCTAAATGTACCGTATGAGATTTTTGTTTTAATAGTTCCTTACCGCTTATCGAATTAAAAACTTCAGTGGCTATAGTTATAGCTTCTTTACCAGAAAGTCGAATAATTGCAATAGCGCCAGCTCCAGGTGGAGTCGCTAAAGCGACAATAGTGTTTTGTTGTATCATTCTACAAAAATAATAATAAAATCTTTGGAGAATAGTAAGTATGTAAGCTTAACTTATTTTTTATTTCAATGGTAATGAAATAAAATTTTATTTTTTTAATTTAATAGGTGTTAAATAGATCAATAATTTCTTTTATTAAACTTAATTATTTTAACGATACTAACATTTTTTATTAATTATAATTCAGGTATAATTTATTTCTTATATTTATTTTAAATTTATAAATACATTAAAATGAAAAAAATTATTATTATACTATTGGTATCTTTCTCTTTGACTCAATTACAAGCTCAAAAATCTTATTTTGCTTGTTATAATGTTGAGGTTTCAAACGATGGTGTTTCTGATTTTGCTACTGCTTTAGATAACTTTATGATGTCTGACGCTGGAGCTAAACTTCCTTATTCTGTCATTTTATCAGAAATATTTTTTGGAAATGCAGATAATAAATTCTCACATCAAATCTGTTTTTTAGCTAAAAATGCTGATGTATTAGCAGATTGGGGATCAAAACCACCTCCTACACCTGAAGGAATTTTATTGCAAATTAGTTTTGCTAAAAATGTTAAGGTGAATCAAACCATTTTAGGTTCTCCATTAATCGAAACTTCAAGTTTAATGGGTGATTATTTTAATATATGGCAATTAAATGTCGAAGATGTAGCTGTTTTTGCCAGTGCTTTTACGAAATTTTCAAAAGACACTGAAAAAATGCGTGGTTCAGGAAGTTTTGGATTGTATGAAATTATAGCTGGATCAAATAAGAATGTGACACATCATTTTGGCGCATATGCAGCTAATCTAGGTGAATTTTTAAAAATTAGAGAGAAAATTATTACCTCACAAAAAGAGTTTGAAGCATATGATAAATCTACAGCTCCTATTTCTAACGTCGAAGGAGTATTTGGAGGTCAAATAATAAAGCGCTATAACATGAAATAAGTTCGGGTATTTTTTATGATTGTATTTATAGAAATTTATACTTTTTCTTATTTACAATTAAAAGCCAAAATTGATGATTAAAAGCAATAATAAAAAAGAAAAATTTTATTTTTTTTAAAGTAGCTTAACTATTAAGCATTACAGGCATTACCAACATCGTTATTAATTCTCCTTCGTCTAATCCATCAGTAGGAGTTAAAATCCCTGCACGGTTTGGCATGGACATTTCTAAGGAAACTTCATCACTATTTAGGTTGTTAAGCATTTCAGTTAAAAAACGAGAGTTAAAACCAATTTGCATGTCATCTCCTTGATAATCACAAGTTAAACGTTCCTCTGCTTTATTGCTATAATCAACATCTTCAGCAGAAATATTAAGTTCTGCTCCAGCAATTTTTAAACGAATTTGATGTGTTGTTTTGTTAGAAAAAATAGAAACACGGCGTACTGAATTTAAAAACTGATTGCGTTCAATTTTTAGAACATTTGGATTTTCTTTTGGAATAACAGCCTCATAATTTGGATACTTTCCATCTATTAGACGGCAAACCATTTCAGTGTTGTTAAAAGAAAATTTTGCATTAGAATCGTTATATTCAATAGTTACCTCTTCTTCACTTCCAGCTAAAATTGATTTTATTAAGTTTAAAGGTTTTTTAGGCATAATAAATTCAGCTGTTTGTGAAGCTGAAATATCTTCACGAGAATATTTCACTAATTTATGTGCATCGGTTGCAACAAATGTTAAGCCCTCTGTAGAAAATTGAAAGAAAACACCACTCATAACAGGACGTAAATCATCATTACCTGCAGCAAAGATAGTTTTTGAAATTGCAGTTGCTAGAACATCTCCCAATAAAGAAGTTGAACTTGGGTCTTGAAGCTCTATTGCGTGAGGAAACTCTTCACCACTTGCATACGCTAAGGCATATTTCCCATGGTTAGAACTGATTTCAATTGTATTATTATCTTCCACAGTGAAAGTTAAAGGTTGTTCTGGGAATGTTTTTAAAGTATCCAATAATAAGCGTGCAGGAATACAAATAGTTCCTTTCTCACTACTTTCCACTTCCAATTTTGATGATATGGTAGTTTCTAAATCAGATGCAGAAACCGTCAATGAGTTTTGATCTAGTTGAAACAAAAAATTATCCAATATTGGCAGGGTATTATTACTATTAATAATTCCTCCTAAAACCTGAAGTTGTTTTAATAAATATGAACTAGATACTATAAATTTCATTTTAATATTTTTATGATTGTGCCAAAAACTATGTTTTGGTAATAATTTATTTGTGTGCCCACTACAAATATATTTCAAATTGTATTCTATTTCCTTTCAATTCAAAAGAAACTTATTAACAAATTTAAGTGTATTTTTTCTTTCTTAAGTAGTTGAATATAAGTCCAAATAGGCTTATTAAACTTAAGGGTAACAACAAGTTAACCCATTGCCAAAAAAACCTGTTTTCAGCTACTTTTACAGGATCTAAAAATGGAACTGATATATCTTTGCTTCTAATGTTTATAAGTCCATTGTCATCCAATAAATAGTTTACAGTATTCAGCAAAAATTCTTTATTTCCATAAAAGGTATTGGTCCATTTATCAAATCCTAATTCTAAAGGTCTATTTCCTTGAAATTGATTTTTAATAATACTTCCATCACTGATTACAACCATTTTAGTTTCTTTACTAATTTCGAGGTTATTCGGTATTTTGAATGGTTTTATTCTGTTTGAATAAGCTGAATTAAACGATCCCTCTAACAGTACTGCAAGAGGAATTTCTCCAGCTCCAAACTCTTTTGGAGAAGGTCCATCATTAACTATTGTTAAGTTTTTATTTATTTCCTTCGTAATATCAATTTCTTTTGGTATTCCTACAATCTTAGAAACTTGAGAAGAACTTAATAAAATTGTTTTTTTAACCGAATTTGGTAAGGTGTCAATACTACTCGCATAATCAAACTTAACCGCGTCTATATTTGTTACTATCGGATGGCTCGAACTATTATTAGATAATGGACTATACAACCATGGATATTTGTTGTATTGTGAATCACGTTCGTTACCTGTTGCTAATAAAATAGGAGCGGAGTATAAATCTTTAATAATATTTGGATTGATTCTAATTCCATATTTAAAGAAAAAATCTGTTAAATTTAAATCTTTCCCAAAGGCAAAATTATTTCCGCTAACACTATCATTAACTAATTCAATAGCATCAATTAACCAAAGTGAAGCCCCTCCAGACATGGAATATTGATCAAGGATGTATTTTTCTTCCTCCGTAAATTGTTCAGTTGGATTTGCAATAACCAACAAATCAAATTGCTTGATTTGTGACAAGGTTGTTTTAGGGTTTTTAGCAACCGAATCTAAAGTAAAGGGTGCGATGTAATAATAATTGCGAAGTGTTGCAAAAAAATCAGCAATGTATTTATCTTCTAATTCTCCATTTCCTTTTAAAACAGCAATTTTACGTTTTTTAGGTTCAATGAGTCGATTGAACGCATCTGCAAAAGCATATTCTAAATTCTGAACTGAGTTGTTAATTCGCTCTTCCGTATTAACACCTAATTGATTTTTTAATAGAGGAATTTTTATATAATTGTCATTAAAAGATGCAATTGCCCAAGGAAATACTTGTTGAATACTTGTTTTTCCGTTTTGTTTAGTTTCTATCTGAGCAGGTTTTGCACCAAACTTAAATAGTGTTTCGATATCTCCTTTTTCTTCTGAAGGGTTAAGGAATTTAAATTTAATATTAGGATTGGAAGCTTCAAATTCTTCTAGAAGTTGCTTGGTTTCACTTTGTAATCGTCTAAATTCGGAAGGCAAATCTCCTTCTAAAAAAACGTCTATAAATATGGGAACATTAATATTAGCGATGATTTCTTTTGCTGGATTTGATAGGGTATATCTTTGATCTTCTGTTAAATCAAACCGTTTATAAAAGTAATTTCCAACGATATTAATTATAATAATACCTAATAATCCAAATGTTAATTGTTTTCTGATTTTCATTAACCTTTTCTTAAATTAATGTTGGTGAAAATTAAAAACAAAGTCGAAACACTTAAGAAATATAAAATATCGCGTGTATCTAAAACACCTCTAGCAACACTATCAAAATGAGTTTTCATTCCTAGGTTATTTATTTCAATAGATGAAATGTTAAAAAGAGAGGTTAAAATATTAAAGCCATAATAAATGAAAAGGGATAAAAAAACAGCAATAATAAAAGCTACAATCTGATTTCTTGAAACCGTAGAAGAAAATATTCCGATGGATGTATAGGCTAATATTAAAAACAACAAACCAATATAAGAGCCAATAGTACTTCCTATATCCCAATTACCGATCGATTTGCCAAGTTTAGCGATGGTAATAATATAAAGCAAGGTGGGTGCAATAGCCAAACATATTAGAATTACAGCTCCAAAAAACTTTCCTAAGATGATATTTCTTAAAGAGATCGGTTTAGTAATCAAAAGCTCGAAAGTTCCCATTTTCTGTTCTTCACTAAAAGACCTCATAGTAATTGCTGGGATTAAAAATAATAAGACCCAAGGTGCTATTATAAAAAAGGAAGATAAATCAGCAAATCCGTTGTCGAAAATATTAAATTCTCCAGGAATAAACCAAAGTAGAAGACCGTTTACCAACAAAAAAAATGCAATGACCATAAAGCCAACAGATGTTGAAAAAAAGGAATTGATTTCTTTTTTTAATATGGCAAACATAGGTCTTTAGTTTTAAATTTTTTTGTGTAAAAGTTATTCTTTTTTTCTTTTGCTTTAATCATGAACTCAAAAACTAGATTAGCCCAAATGATTTAGAGTGTTAACGCTCCAAACTTCTACTTTAGAACGAAACATTGGTTTTGTTGTTGTCCAAATATTCTTAAATAAATCACTAGATCTATAATTTTCCAAATCAACATCATTTTCCCACCTACTGTAGGTGAAAAAAGTTTCGCTGTTATTTTTATCTTGATCTTATTCTAAATACGAACAACCTTCAAAAGCACGAATTTTTTCTTTTACTTTTTCGAAATTAAAAAGAAAGGTAGGTATCATTTCTTTTTTAAATTCCATTTTTACAATTCTTGTAAACATATCATCATTCAAAATTAATACTAATAGTATCTCTATAATTAAGTCCAAAAAGTGAAGATGCGCTTCCAACTGTGTTTGGGTTACTTTTGTAAATAGCCAATTCTAAATAACCAGAGGAATTCCATAATGTTAGTTTTTTTCCATCTTCAACCCGCTTGTTTTTCGGGTTTTCAAAGTTTATAAAATCACTATATCGGTTGTAAATAGTTGTAAATTTAATAGATCTGGCTTGAATCGTAAAATTTCTTCCTTTTCCAATTTCTTCAAAAAGTGATTTATTGATATTACAAATTACATTTCCATAATTATCGATATAAATTACATTCCCAATTATTTGATTGTTTTCAGGATTTACTACGGGTTTTATTCCTATAAGTTCTTTTATTTCAGCTATAGGTTTTCCAATAACTTCCAAAGTTCCTCCTCTTGCAATGTGACAAGCTACTTTTACAAAAACATCTAAAACCGGGAAATTAGATTCTATATTATCGTGAACATTAATTTCAACAATTTTTCCAGGATTTATCTGTGAGGTTAGCATAGAGATAATTCCATTGTTAGCGCATATAAAATAGTGTTCGTCTAAATAAACGGCAATGTGTTTATTTTCTGGATTTAATTCAGAATCTATTCCAATGATATGAATACTGCCAGATGGAAAATTCTTGTAGGCATTTTGAATTATATATGCAGCTTCCGAAATATGAAAAGGAGAAATACAATGCGAGATATCAACAATTTTAATCGTTTCCAATTCACTATAAATAGCACCTTTAACCGCTCCGACAAAGTGATCTTTCTCACCAAAGTCAGTAGTTAGAGTGATAATAGCTTTAGGCATTTTGTTAATATTTATTTAAACTAATAACGGCAAAAATACTGTACTTTTGTTTTAGAGAAAAACTATTTATAGTATAGTATTAATATTTTTAAATGTACTGCTTTTGAATGAACTAATAATTGAATTATCTGAAATAAGTCCACGTGATTTTTTCGGAGAGCAAAATGTTAATATTGAGAAGTTAAAAGAACTATTTCCGAAATTAAAAATAGTTGCTAGAGGAAATAAAATTAAAGCCTTTGGTGATAAAGAAGTTTTAGAAGAGTTTGATAAAAGAATTGGAATGTTACTCGATCATTTTGCAAAGTATAACAAGTTAGATGAAAATGTAATCGAACGTGTTTTTTTAAGTAGGAGTAAAGACGATTATGAGACCTCAGAAAATTCTAATGAAGTTTTAGTTCACGGAGTTAATGGAAGGAAAATAAAACCACAAACTGCAAATCAACGTAAGTTGGTTCAATTAATGCAAAAAAATGACATGTTATTTGCTGTAGGTCCGGCAGGTACGGGTAAAACTTATACAGGTGTAGCTTTAGCTGTAAAGTCTTTAAAAGAAAAACAAGTAAGAAAAATAATATTAACTCGCCCAGCAGTGGAAGCAGGAGAGAAATTAGGTTTTCTTCCAGGTGATTTAAAAGAAAAATTAGATCCGTATATGCAACCCTTATATGACGCATTAAGAGATATGATACCTGCAGAAAAATTAGAAACTTTAATTGAAAAAGGAGTTATACAAATAGCCCCATTAGCTTTTATGAGAGGGCGTACTCTAGATAATGCCTTTGTTATTTTAGATGAAGCGCAAAATACTACTCATTCGCAAATGAAAATGTTTTTAACTCGCATGGGAAAAAACGCTAAGTTTATGATTACGGGGGATCCTGGTCAAATAGATTTGCCCAGGCACACACTTTCTGGACTTAAAGAAGCATTGTTGATTTTAAAAGATGTAGTTGGGGTTGGAATTATCCATTTGGATGATAAAGATGTAATACGACATAAATTAGTTAAAAAAGTAATTTCTGCCTACAAATCTATAGAAAATAGAAATTAATTATAGTATAAAAACGATGAGAAAACTTATCTATTTATTCTTAACAGTCCTATTCGTTGCTTGCAGTAGCTCTGATAGTAGTGAGACTGAATCAAATACTTGTAACGGAGATAATCCAATTTATTTAGCAAATAATGGTTTAACTATAAAGGCTTGTGAAGGGTCAATTGTTGGTGATGTGGGAGTTATAGAGGGTATAACTTACACCGTGGTAGATGAGGCTAAGTTAAGGGATATGGTGGCTAACCAAGAAGATCTAACTAAAGTGGTTACCACTAAGGTGACTAATATGAGTAGGATGTTTTATTATCTTCAAACTTTTAATCAAGACATCAGTTCTTGGGACGTAAGTAATGTGACAAATATGGAAATTATGTTTGATAATACAAATTCTTTTAATCAACCTATTGGAAATTGGGATTTGAGTAGTGTGAATAATTTATACGGAATGTTTTATAATGCTCAAGCTTTCAATCAACCTATTGGAAATTGGGATGTAAGTAATGTAACAAATATGAGCTTTATGTTTTCTTCTTCAGTTTTCAACCAAGATATAAGTTCGTGGGATGTAGGTAAAGTGACTAATATGTATGGTATGTTTTCTTCTTCTATTTTTAACCAAGAGATCAACAATTGGAATGTGAGTAAGGTAACTTCAATGGGAAGGTTATTCTATAATGCTACTTTTTTTAATCAAGATATTAGTAATTGGGATGTAAGTAGTGTAACAGAAATGAATAATATGTTTTTAGGAACGGCTGCAGCGTATAATACTTTTAACCAAGATATAACTTTTTGGGATGTGAGTAGTGTGATTGATATGAATGGTATGTTTGGATCGTCTGTTTTTAACCAAGACATCAGTAATTGGGATGTGAGTAATGTGATTGATATGTCGAATATGTTTATTTTTACTTCTTCTTTTAACCAAGACTTGAGTTCTTGGAATATAAGTAACGTAAGTGAATGCAGTGGTTTTAGCTATGAAGCATCAGCTTGGACATTAACTCAACCCATATTCACTAATTGTACTCCTTAACATAATATATTTAATAGATTATAAACCCTTTGCATTTGTAGAGGTTTTTTTTATGATTATATTTGTCGAATATTCAGTTATTTACTAAAAAATAGGGATCAGCTAATTGATTTATAGATGGCAGGTTAAATTTAAAAGTTAAAAGTAAACTCCTGATATTATTAACTTTACGTTGTATTATAAATAGATGAACAATACCATTATAAATACTCAATTTAATTTTCCAGGACAACAAAAAGTATACCATGGAAAAGTTCGTGAAGTATATACTTTGGAGAACAATACTTTATTAATGATTGCTACCGATAGGTTGAGTGCCTTTGATGTAGTAATGCCTAAAGGAATTCCATATAAAGGTCAAATATTAAATCAGATAGCTACTCAAATGATGAGAGATACTGAAGATTTAGTTCCTAATTGGTTAACAGCGACTCCAGATCCTAATGTTGCTATTGGGTATGCATGTGAACCTTTTAAAATAGAAATGGTTATTCGGGGGTATATGAGTGGCCATGCTGCTCGTGAGTATAAACAAGGAAAACGGTTGTTATGTGGTGTTGAAATGCCTGAGGGTATGATTGAAAATGATAAATTTCCGCTACCAATTATTACTCCAGCTACAAAAGCTGAAATGGGAGATCATGATGAAGATATATCAAGAGATGCTATTTTAAATAAAGGAATTGTTACTGAAGAAGATTATTTGGTTTTAGAAGATTATACAAGAAAATTATTTCAACGCGGAACTGAAATAGCTGCTAAAAGAGGATTGATTTTAGTAGATACCAAATATGAATTTGGTAAAACTAAAGAGGGAAAAATTGTATTAATTGATGAAATTCATACACCAGATTCCTCACGTTATTTTTATTCGGAAGGATATGAAGAACGTCAAGAAAAGGGAGAGCAGCAAAAACAACTTTCTAAGGAGTTTGTCAGGCAATGGTTAATTCAAAATGGTTTTCAAGGTTTAGAAGGTCAGTCCGTTCCCGAGATGAGTGATGAATATATAAATATGGTTTCAGAACGGTATATCGAACTTTACGAAAACATTACTGGAGCGACTTTTTTAAAGGCAGATGTTTCAGAAATTGATCAACGAATAAATAAAAATGTTTTAGAATACTTATCAAGTTGATCGGTGTAAATTGTCTAAAGTTGAAAACTATTGTTTTTTCTATATTTAGATATTCAGTAAAATATACCAAAACAATATTAGCGTAAAGAAATCACTTTTTGATTTTTAACTAAAATAAAAGAAGGGCTACCATTATTAGCCCTTCTTTAATCAATATTTTCAATTAAATTTATTCAAAGTAACTATAACTGTCATTATTTTTCATGTTTAATAATGACTCATAAATCAAATTAATAACAGCTTCTACATCTTTTTTGTGAACCATTTCAACGGTGGTGTGCATATAACGTAGAGGCAAAGAGATCAATGCACTTGCAACTCCAGAGTTACTGTAAGCAAAGGCATCTGTATCAGTTCCAGTTGCTCTAGAAAGAGCAGCTCTTTGAAATGGAATTTTTTTATCCTCAGCCGTTTTAGTAATTAAATCTCTAAGTTTTTGTTGCACTGCAGGAGCATACGCAATAACGGGACCTTTTCCTAATTCAATATGACCTTCTTTTTTCATGTCAATCATAGGAGTTGTGGTATCGTGAGTTACATCCGTTACAATAGCTGCATCAGGTTTTATGCGTTCTGCTATCATTTGAGCTCCTCTTAAACCAATCTCCTCTTGAACAGAGTTGGTTATATAAAGTCCAAAAGGTAATTTCTTTTTGTTTTCATGCAATAGTCTTGCTACTTCAGCAATCATAAATCCTCCCATTCGATTGTCCATAGCTCTACATACAAATTTATCATTATTGAGTACATGGAATGTGTCAGGGTAGGTGATTACACAGCCTACATGTACTCCCATTTTTTCAACTTCTTTTTTATTTGCAGCACCAATATCAATAAATATATTATCTGGTTTTGGTGCTTCTTCTTTAGATTTATTTCGTGTGTGAATAGCGGGCCATCCAAATACACCTTTAACGATTCCACTTTTAGTATGGATATTTACAATTTTAGAAGGGGCTATTTGATGGTCACTACCACCATTTCTAACAACATATACCAAACCGTTATCGCTAATATAATTAACATACCAAGAAATTTCATCAGCATGACCTTCTATAACTACTTTGTATTTTGCTTTAGGGTTAATTACAGCAACAGCAGTCCCATAAGTATCTGTTATAAATTCATCTACGTAGGATTTTAAATAATCCATCCAAATCTTTTGTCCATCCCATTCGTAGCCTGTAGGTGATGCATTATTTAAATATTCCTCTAAAAAAATAAGTGATTTTTTTGTCAATATTGATTTTGCCATAATATTTTGTTTAAATCTAAAGTTATATAAGAGTCAAAATTAGTGATTTATTGATTATTCACTGATACATTTTGTTTAATTTTGAGACTGTTTTCGTAATAAATGAAAAAAACAATATTTTAAATGAATATTTTAAAACAAATATTTCTTTTTATAGTGCTATTTGTTCCATTATTATTAGTTGGCCAAACAATTCAAATAAAAGAGGAGCAAGAAATTGATAGTACAAATTTTTATTACATTATAAGAGGAGATACAATTCCTAGGGAGTTTATCGATTTAGAAGAAGTAGTGCTCTTGAATAAATTAAAATTCGCCTCAAACGAAAACAGAAGAAAGTATTTAATTCTCCGTCGTAAAACTCGAAAAGTTTATCCCTATGCAAAATTAGCTGCTGAAAGATTAACAGTAATGACGGAAAGATTAAAAACAATTAAGAAAAAACGTGACAAAAAGAAATACACAAAAAGAGTTCAAAAATACATAGAAGAAGAGTTTACTGAAAAATTGAAAAAATTTACTAGAACTGAAGGACAGATTTTAGCAAAATTAATAGATAGACAAACTGGAAGAACTGCCTTTGATCTAGTGAAAGAATTAAGATCAGGATGGAAGGCTTTTTGGTACAATACGACTGCTAATATATTTGATATTTCTTTGAAAGAGGAATATGATCCTTATGTAAATATTGAAGATTATTTAATTGAAGATATTTTAGAGAGATCCTTTCAAGAAAATATATTAAAAAGACAAGCTCCAGCATTTTCAATTGATTTTTTAGAGTTAACCGCTTATTGGAATAAAAAAAGTAAAGAATAGACAAACATTCTTTAATTTAAATTTTGTTTCATAGCCTTCTAGAGCTTTCTACATGCTCTTTATTTTAGTTTTATTTTAGTTTGTTTTAGATTGTTTTTGCCTTTATGTTAAAGTTGTTTTTTTTTATGATGTATATATTAAGGTAATTTTTTTTTGTTTGTAAATATTGCTTTATCAGCTGATTGGTAAAAAGGCAAAAAAAAAGTACATTTTTTTTTATTTTTTATAGTGATAAATTGAAATAAGATTTTATATTTGCACCCGCTTTGAGAGAGACCTAGAGGTTTTTAATTAGTAGCGAAAAAGTTCTTTAAATTTTTATTTTCGATTTATATTTAAATAATATTGTGAGGATAAAAAAGAGTTGTATATTTGCACCCGCTTAGGGAAAAATAAGCGACCAAAAAGACATCTTTTGGGTTTTAGGATCCAGAAATAAAAGTTCATTGAGATATTGAAATTGACAGCGTAGATAGCTACATTCATGTAGTTATTTATATTGAAAAACTAAACTAAGTAAAATACCTGAGATTTTTTTGAGAACTCGATTTTTGTACTTAAATATTATTTAAGATTATACGATGAAGAGTTTGATCCTGGCTCAGGATGAACGCTAGCGGCAGGCTTAACACATGCAAGTCGAGGGGTAACAGAGGTAGCTTGCTACTTGCTGACGACCGGCGCACGGGTGCGTAACGCGTATACAATCTGCCTTATACAGAGGGATAGCCTTTAGAAATGAAGATTAATACCTCATGGTCTATTAATATAGCATTATATAAATAGTAAAGCTTCGGCGGTATAAGATGAGTATGCGTCCTATTAGTTAGTTGGTAAGGTAACGGCTTACCAAGACTACGATAGGTAGGGGCCCTGAGAGGGGGATCCCCCACACTGGTACTGAGACACGGACCAGACTCCTACGGGAGGCAGCAGTGAGGAATATTGGACAATGGAGGAAACTCTGATCCAGCCATGCCGCGTGCAGGAAGACGGCCCTATGGGTTGTAAACTGCTTTTATATAGGAAGAAACCTTTTCACGTGTGAGAAGCTGACGGTACTATAAGAATAAGGACCGGCTAACTC
>Ga0206130_10000441_pt1 | contig 70551 bp, 58 predicted proteins | sample Helgoland_Spring_9_FD_148637 | JGI IMG/M metagenome (GOLD analysis project Ga0206130, IMG submission 148637) | Pelagic subsurface seawater microbial communities from Kabeltonne, Helgoland, North Sea - Helgoland_Spring_Bloom_20160512_1 | ecosystem: Environmental > Aquatic > Marine > Epipelagic ... | reverse complement strand
CCAGTTCCAGCGCCGCGCGAGCATTGTCCGCATGGACAAGAAAGCCGTGCAGAAATCCTTGGCAACCGTGGAAACCTTCGCTCGCATTGAAGGCCTTGACGCCCACGGCCGCTCCGTGAGTATTCGCGCGGAACAGTGAGGCTACCCCTCGATTTTAGGGGTATGTGTTTTTTTGGGAAAAAATGCAAAATTATTAGCAAAATAGAGGTATAATAGCGCAGTGCATAATCTTTGCGCTCATGAAGATCTAGCGTTTAGATCTTCACTTATAAATTACCTACAGATCCGCTATGAATCTTATATCCAATGTTCATCTCGTGGGTCTGTTGTCCTTGAGTATTGTTACACTCTTAGGACTGAGTCCGTCTGATGCTGAGGAGAAGCTGTCCTTCAACAAGCACATTCGCCCCATCTTCATTAACAAATGCACGAAGTGCCACGGTGGCGTCAAGGCAGATGGAGACCTCTCCTTAATCTACCGTGCCCAGGCTCTTGGCAAAGGCAGATCTGGAAATACTCTCATCGTCCCTGGTAAACCTGAAGAGTCTGAGCTTTTCCAACGCATCATCACCGATGACATCGATGATAAAATGCCATTGCAAACAGGGCCCCACGCTGAGGAACCGCTGAATTCAGAACAAATTGCCACAATCAAAAAGTGGATCGAGCAAGGAGCCGAGTGGGAGGAACACTGGGCATATCTACCACCAACCATCTCCCCTCCTCAACAGCTCAAAAACCAAACTTGGCAGCGCACCGGCATAGACCCCTACGCGCTAGCAGTCATAGAGAAAAACAATCTCACCCCCACCGCTGAAGCACCCAAGTCACAATGGCTCCGCCGTGCCTCACTAGATATCACCGGACTGCCCCCGACCCTAGCAGAGCTAGATGCATTCGAAAAAGACAGCTCACCTCAAGCTTACGAGAAAGTGTTGGATCGCCTACTAGCATCGCCTCGCTACGGTGAGCGCTGGGCCGCAATGTGGATGGACCTCGCCCGCTACGCAGACTCACAGGGCTACGAAAAAGACAAAGGCCGCACCATCTGGCCCTACCGTGATTACCTTATTGATGCCTTCAATAAAGACAAACCCTACGACCTCTTTCTACAGGAACAACTCGCGGGTGACCTTTTCCCAGACGCTTCCGCAGAGCACCTCATCGCCTCCGCGTTCCACAGAAACTCGCAGACTAATACCGAGGGAGGAACCAATGACGAAGAATTTCGAGTGGTTTCAGTCATCGACCGCATCAGCACCACCTGGACCGTCACACAGGGTTTCACCTTCAGCTGTGTCCAGTGCCACGATCACCCCTATGAGCCTATCCCACATGAGAATTTCTACCAATTCATGGCCTTTTTTAATTCCACAGAGGATCATGATATCGATAGCGATGAACCCCACTTCATCCATGCTGATCAGCCCGCACAGCGCGAGCCAGCTGCCGCACTCTACCGCCAGATCAAGCAGCTAAAACTCACCCTCAACCAACCAGGCAAAGACCTCATGCGGACGCTCCCTGCCACCGACTGGAAACTCCCCGCTTACAGCAGTATGAGATCTAGCCATGGAAAACTCGAAAACAAAAAAAACATCCTTACCCATAGCGGACAAACAGCCATTCACACCAGCCACTTCCTGAACACCAAAGCAGAAAATTTCACCGCTATCCGCGTCACCATCCACCCCGATAATGATGACCCAAAGAAATTTCCCTTCAAAGGCTCAGTGCTCTCCCAACTCATCGCCCAAAAAATCACCCCAGACGGAAAAGCGCATGACATCCCACTCAGCTACGTCTTTGCGAATGACCCAATAGGCTTCTATGATCCACAACACACCCTCAGACCTAATAGCCAAGGCATAGGAGGCTACCCTAAGCTTCATAAAAAACGGGAAGCCATCATCATCACCAAGACTCCAGTCACCTTTAAGCCTGGAGAGCACCTACGCCTAACCCTCCACCAGAAGGCCTCCGTTACCGGAAATCAACCAGCCCACCTGCGCCACTACCAACTCCATTTTAGCAATAGCCCAGCATGGCACCAGCTCCTGAACGCACCCGCACACAGACAAAATCTAGCCGCCTATAATCAGGCTCAGAAGAATTACACTGCCATCAAAGGAACCAAGATCCCCATCATGCAGCAGCTCAAACCTGAAGCCGCACGCACCACCCGCATGTTCCTCCGTGGAGACTGGCAGAGCAAAGGCGAAGTCATGAAGCCAGCAGTCCCGACCGTGCTCAACCCTGACAACCTCAGCGGCAACAACCGCCTAGAAATGGCGAACTGGATCTCCAGCCCCACCAATCCCCTCACCGCACGCGTCTTTACTAACAGGATCTTCTCAGAGCTCTTCGGCAGAGGCATCGTGGAGACACTTGGAGACTTCGGCAGCACAGGACTAGCCCCCACGAATCAACCGCTGCTAGACTACCTAGCCGTCACCTTCCAGACCCAGCACAAGTGGTCGCTCAAGGCACTGCTTAAAGAACTCACCCTCAGCGCCACCTACCGCCAAGACCACAGCACGACAGCAGAACGAGTAGCAACAGACCCCAGAAACTACCTCCTAGCGCGTGGGCCACGCACTCGTCTCAGCGCAGAAATGATACGTGACAATGCCCTCTCCGTAGCAGGCCTACTCAGCGCCAAGATGCACGGACCATCCGTCATGCCACCCCAGCCAGACGGCATCTGGGCCGGTGGATACGGTGGAGGAAAATGGGTGACAGCCAAAGGCGAAGACCGCTACCGCAGAGGCCTATACACCTACTGGAGACGCACCGTTCCCTACCCGTCTTCCATCACCTTTGACGCCTCATCACGTGAAGTCTGCCTGCCCCAGCGCATCGCTACCAATACCCCCCTACACGCGCTTACCACCCTCAATGACCCAGTTTACTATGAGGCCTCACAAGGCCTAGCTAAGCGCATGAAAACTCATGATCCAGATCTTAAAAAGCAACTCACCTACGGCTATCAATTAACCACCCAGCAATCCCCCACACCACTCGCCATGGAGCAGCTCACCACACTCCATCAGAAGCTCCTCAGCCAGAGTAATGATAAAGACACCACCATGGCACTCATTGCCAATGCCATTCTCAATCTGGACGCCGCACTCACGAAGTAACATCTACCCTGTCTCCACACCATGAATTTACAAAATCAGCTCCTGCATGACAAACTCTTGCACCAGACTAGGCGACAATTCATCACGAAGTGCTCTACCGGCCTAGGCGCAGCATTTATGTCATCAGTATTGGGCAAGACTGCCTTAGCTTCTGCTAGCAGCCATGAAGACCAGATGAGTGAGGCCATGCAGGGAGTCACCCACTTCGCCCCAAAGGCAAAGCGAGTTATCTTCCTCCACATGGCAGGCGCCCCCTCTAATCTAGACCTATTCGACTACAAGCCGGAGCTTACCAAGCTCGACGGCAAGCCCACCCCCAGAGAAATACTAGAAGGCGCAAACTTCCCCTTCCTGCAGGGCATCCCAGACCTCATGGGATCACGTTTCCCATTCCACAAGGCAGGAGAAAGCGGACAATGGATGACAAACGTCATGCCACACTTTGAAAAAGTCGTCGATGAAGTGTGCTTCATCCGCTCCATGCACTCTAATCAATTCAACCACGCCCCCGCCCAGCTCCTCCTTCACACGGGCAATGCCAACCTAGGAAACCCATCCATAGGCTCATGGGTCACCTACGGGCTAGGCACTGAGAACGAGAACCTCCCAGGCTTCATCGCACTCCTCTCTGGCGGCAAAGGACCCTCCGCAGGTAAGTCTGCCTGGGGATCTGGCTTTATTCCCTCCGTTTACCAAGGCGTCCAGTGCCGCTCCAAGGGCGATCCCGTACTCTTCCTCTCGAACCCTAACAAAGTCTCCACAGACATGCGCCGCTCTACCATAGACGCCATCACCAAGATCAATGAGCAAGCACACCAGCAGCATCATGATCCAGAGACACTCACCCGCATTTCTCAGTATGAAATGGCATTTAAAATGCAGATCCATGCCAACGCAGCATTCGACATCAAGACCGAACCAGAACACATCAAAGAACTCTACGGAGCTGAACCTGGCAAGGAATCCTTCGCCAACAACTGCCTACTCGCACGCCGCCTAGCAGAGCGCGGAGTCCGCTACATCCAGCTATTCGACTGGGGATGGGACACCCACGGAGGCAAGAACAACGACATCGATAAAAAATTCGTCAATAAATGTAAAGAAATCGACAAGCCCATCTACGCCCTCCTCACAGACCTCAAGCAGCGCGGCCTCCTAGAAGACACCCTCGTCGTCTGGGGATCAGAATTCGGCAGAACCCCCATGAAGGAAAACCGCAGCGGCAACATAGCCCAAAAAGAAGTAGGCAGAGATCATAATCCTGCAGGCTACACTATCTGGCTAGCCGGCGCAGGCGTCAAGCGCGGCCACAGCTACGGAGCCACAGACCCTATCGGATACCGTGCCACAGAGAACCCCGTCTCCACTCAGGACCTCCAGTCCACCATCCTCCATCTCATGGGTATGAAACACAACAAGCTGACCTTTCCCTTCCAGGGGCTCGACCAGACGCTACCCGGTGTCACCATACCAGCCCACGTCATTAAGGACATCCTTGCTTGAGCTTCTATACTCATTTGGCTCAGAAGCTGGACTTGATTAATAACTTTAAGAAAAAATTGCACGTTTCCTGCTACTGATACATCTTCTTTCGTATCAGAAACCAGCCAGACAACCAACACGTGCCAGACACAAAACCCACTCAAGAACTTCAGAAATCTGCCAAACGTGAGCTTAAGGCCATAGCCAAAGGCCAACTCACAAGAAGCGAGAGCGCGGCTCTGGTGATGAACTTCATCAAAGCCGAGGAGAAAAATATCCTCAAGCGCCATCGCAACGGTGCAGGAGGGATAGAAATTGCAACCGCACGCGCAAATCTTCTCGACGCCGTTCTGAATGTCATGTTTCAAGCCGCTATTCAGCGTTATGATGGAGACACTCCCAAAGTTGCTCTTGTGGCACAAGGTGGCTATGGTCGATGCCACCTCAATCCAGGGTCCGACTTGGATCTCCTTTTTTTGCTACCGCGAGCCTCAAACAAGATAGCAAAAAGTGTCTCAACCACGATCGAGGAGATCCTTTATATTCTCTGGGATGCAGGCTTCAAGGTAGGCCATGCCTGTCGCTCAATTTCCGAATGTATTAGCGAAGCTCGCAAAGACCAAATTAGTAAAACCGCACTGATGGATGCGCGACTCATTATTGGCGACCAACGCCTCTTCGCCGACTTCACCAAACGATTTGTCAAAGAATGCGTTAACAAAGGGCAAGAAGCGTTTTTTGACCTCAGGCGCAACGATATACGTCAGCGCCACAATAAATACTCCCACACCGTTTTCCTTCAAGAACCTCATGTCAAAGAAAGCTGTGGCGGGCTACGTGACTATCAGAATGTCCTTTGGGTAGCTCGTGTAAAAAGAGGCTTCACCAATCTCGAAGAACTCGTTGAGGCTAAAATCATCACTAAAAGTACCTGCCGGCAACTCAAGGAAGGATACGACTTCCTACACCGCGTGCGCAATGAGCTTCATTACGAGAGCGGACGTAGTACAGACATACTCACGCTCCGGCTTCAAGGTGTTGTCGCGACCAATTTTAACTACCCGCAAAAAACGATTCTCCGACGCTGTGAAGCATTCATGCGCGACTACTATCGTCATACGCGTGCCATTTACACTCACAGCACATCATTGATGGAGTACTTTGAAATTGAGACTCAAGACCAGCCTAACCCCGGATTACTAGGCATACTACCCTTCAACCGCAAAAAGCAAGAAACCGCAAAGTTCGACGGCTTCATCTCGCGCAACGGCCGCATCTTTTTGCAAAACAAAAATGTTCTCGAGGAAGACCCAAATAGAGTCATGAGGCTCTTCCAACACTGCCAGCTCCGCAACCTAGAGCTCAGCCCACAAGCCCGAAAATACCTTCACATAGCAGAAAAAGAAATCGATCGTTCCTTCCGCTACAATGTAAAAAACCGAGAGACCTTTAGGGCCATTCTCGAGCGCAAGGGAGAAGTTGCGCGCATACTGAGGCTCATGCACCGCACTAAGGTATTGGATAAGTATCTGCCGGAATTTGGCGCCATGGACTGCCTCGTTCAACACGAGTTCTTTCATCGCTACACCGCTGATGAACATACTCTGCGATGCATCGACATGCTCGACAGCCTTACTGACGAGCCTAATGAGCAGGATCCAGGCCGTAAACTCTACCGACAACTACTCCATAACATCCGAGACCCTTACGCCCTGTATCTTGCTCTGATTCTCCATGATTCAGGTCGGGCAGAGAACGTCCGCGAGCATATCGACGGCTCCACCATGCTGGCGGACAAAGTCTGTCGCCGACTGCAGATTCGTAGCGGACGCCGGGCGATGCTTATGTTCTTGGTGGATAACCACCTCACATTCTGGCGTTTTGCTACCAGCCGCGACTTGAGCGACATTTCCGTCATTGAGGAATTCGCCACGATCATCAAAGACAAGCGCAATCTCGATGCTCTGCTCCTCTTCACCTGGGCAGATTCTAATGGCACCAATGAAGAGGCATGGTCACCATGGAAGGAAACCCTCATGCTCCAACTTTACAACGCAACGCTCCTCTGGCTCGAAAAGGGCAAGGAGACCTTCAAGTCCACACTACTTAAGAACAAAGAGAAGCTTCTACAACGCTGCCGAAAAATGCTCGCCGCATCCTACCACGAGCAAATGGAACTTCACTTCCAGCGTATGCCAGCGCCCTACTTCAGGTTCCGTGAACCACAAAACATCTCAATTCACATCAAATCGGTGCAAACCTTCCTCAAGCGCGAAAAGGCAGCTGAAGAGGGGGCCTTTGAGTGCGATATGAGCTGGATTGACCGAGACGACCGCTCGCTAACCGAACTTGTGGTGACTGCATGGAATCGACCATTATTTCTAGAAAAAGTATGCTGCGCGCTCGCAGCCCATGAAATCAACATCATCAGCGCCGACGTCTACACTCGCGACGACGGTGTCGTCTGCGATCTCTTCCAAGTCTGCACTGTGGATCGAGAGCCAGTCACCTCAGAGCGTGACCGCAAGAGGGTTCTAGCTACCTTTCGTGCCATTAATGATGACCTCGACCCCCTTGCCAGTTACGAACCTCAAAAATACTTGAAGGCAAAAACCAATCTGCTGCGGACGGACTCAAACGAAGGCGGAATACCTTTCCCTACCAGAGTTCACATTTCCAACGACATCAGCTCAAGCTGCACGGCAATCAGCATCCAAGCTCTGGACCGCATAGGTTTGCTGCACGACCTATTCCTCACCACAGACCGCCTTGGCCTCGCCACTGTTCATGCCCGCATCTGCACCGAAAAAGGAGCAGCCATGGATACCATCTATGTGACATGGCCTGATGGATCAAAAGTTCTGGAAGATGAGAAACACCGTGAAATAGAGCACGCCTTGAGCGAGATAATCAATTGATTATCAATTAATACTAAGTATTTACACCTTGCTCATGCCGCGTCAACTGTAGTAATAATAGAGTGTTACATGCTTATCAGCAATTTTTCGAAATACTGGTGACTGCTAACAGGCCCTGTCTCTCCACAACCCATACCACACACATGAAAAAACAACTTTCATCACTAACACTTGCTCTAGCACTCACCACCGCATCACATGCTGTTACGATGTTTGACATTGTCATTGATTTTGGTTCGAGCACATTCACTACCAGCCAGCAGGCAGCCTTCACCAACGCGGAGGCGACGTGGGAGAGTCTGATTACTAGTTATAAAACGACTGGCGTTACTACTGGCACCACCCTAACGATCAGTGCCAACAATCCCATTATTGACGGCGCGGGCGGCACTTTAGGCTCTGCTGGTCCTTCGACTGGAAACTCCTTCGGAGGATCTTACCTATACGCAACCACAGGCGCAATGAACTTTGATTCTGCCGATGTCGCAGCCCTCGAGACTGCCGGCACGTGGGAGGCTGTTATATTACACGAAATGGCACACGTCATTGGCATTGGAACACTGTGGAGCTCCTCCGGTGCAGGGATACCAGGGTTTCAAGAACTCTATGTTGACGGAAGCGGCCAATACACCGGAGCCACTGGCTTAGCAGCCTACCAACAAGAGTTTGTCGGTCAAGAATCAGCTACTTTTGTGCCGGTTGAGCTCGGCGGTGGTGCCGGAACCGCAAACGGTCACTGGAATGAGGGTGATGGAGGATTTGCAACAGGGATCACCCGTGTCAGTGACGGGCAAGACATGAGTCTGATGCTGATGTCCGGATGGCTTAATCCAAGCAGCTACATCAGTGATACCACTTTAGGATCCTTTGAAGATCTTGGCTACAACACAACGCTTGTGCTAGCAAGCGTTCCAGAGCCATCCAGTGTTTCACTACTTGCTGCAGGCATACTCGGCCTTGGGTTTCGACGGTGCCGTCGGTAGTGGGCTTGATTTAGTTTGGGGTCACAAGCCTGCTCTCGCGGGTTCATACGTGAATGTGAGACCCACCATGAGTTTACATGGTTCGCTTGCTAGTTATTCAGTGTAACCACATTACACAACTAGTACTAGTCTAACTTTATAGATATGAGTCATTGATTATTAATGTTTAGAAAGCATTATGTATATGTATAAAATTGACTCTATAACAAAAAATATTCAGAATTAATGCTTATGCGACAATTAATATTCCCCTTGTTTTGCTTTCTGGCCATCACCGCATTGGCCTTGCTGATACTCCCTGAGTCAGCCCCCAATAAGCAAATTGAAGCAGACCCATCCAAAAGCGCGGAAACCGTCTGTATCCATGGTGAAGGCTGCTCTCATGGCAACCTATCATGTCGTGATGCCAACTCAAACAAGTCCACAAAACGCTATCCGGTGTTGACCCTGAATCACGCATTGATTGAGGGCAACAGGTCCATTTCGGATTCGAAAGCAGGTGACAGGCTCAAACTCGACTTTGGCGACAATCTGGTGCTCGATGCGCGAGTTCGTTTCACCAAAACTTCCCCCGATAATCGTAAGTCAGTCTCGATGGAGCTCACCGGTCGCAGAGGCTGGGTGCACTGGCTTAAGAAGGCCGATGGTATTATTTTGGGTAATATCCTCCTCAAAGAGGGAGATAAAAACATTGTTTATGAATACAGCGGTAATGAAGGTGCGTTAATTATCCAACAGATCGCCCAGCAGCAATTCATATGCTCGAGCGGTGATACCGATGAGAGTGTTGGAATGCCTACCAGTGACGACCCCTTTGAGCCAGCTGGACCAGCAGGTAATATCCCATTGCTTGAGAGTTTACCCGGTGCTGCGGCCGTTGTTTACATTGACTTTGACGGTGAGCAAGTGTCTGGAACGCGCTGGAACACGCTGGAAGGTCGTCCGGAAACCATCGACGCAGAACCAGCAGGATTTGACGAAGCTCGCATACGAGAAGTCTGGGAGGAAGTGGCCGAGGACATGAGACCCTTTAAGATCAATGTGACCACCGACCGTGCAGTATTTGATACTGCAGCGATTGGTAAAAGAATGATGTCCATCGTTACCCCTACCACCGTTGCCTTTCCCGGATCAGGCGGAGTTGCCTTCTTGGACTCATTTTACGACGGCAACGATGATCCCTGTTGGACGTTCAACCTCTCTCCCAGCAGCTGTGCTCAAACCGTCTCCCACGAGGTAGGTCACACCTTCGGCCTCGAGCACGACGGCTTGCTGGGTCAACCCCAGCAGACAGAATACCATCGAGGTAATGGCACCTGGGGCCCAATCATGGGGGCCCCGTTTGGTCTCAATGTGGTATCCTGGAGTGATGGAGCTTACGAGGGTGCCACCAATACCAATCAGGATGATCTTCAAATCATCAACGATCTATCTGCTGAATTCAGGGACGATGCGTATGGTGATACCGATGCCGAAGGATTTGATTTCGCTTTAGGCACCTTTGATGAAACTGTCGACATTGAAGGTATCATCGAGACACCTGAGGATGTGGATGTGTTCACTTTCACGACCAGTGGTGGCACGATCACACTGAATGCAGAGCCGGAAGGCGTTGATATCGACAATCAGGGCTTTGTCACTAACATGAACATCCGCCTTCAGGTCTATGACGAACTGGGAGAATTAGTCATCGAGGATGACCCCGGAGACTCTTATGGAGCTTCTATCACCACCGAGCTTGAATCAGGCAACTACACCTTTCATGTTGAGGGAACCAATAGTGGCAGCCCCGATGATACAGGATTCAGCGATTACGGTAGCATTGGTCAGTATTCCGTGACAGGTAATATCCCGGGACTTGGAGGAGACGGAGACCTGAAACCTCCGACCGCTGATCTACTCGACCCCGCCAATGACGAAATTGCCGACCTCCGCCTGCTCAATCTGCAGGGATATCTGGAAGTCACCTTCTCTGACATTGGTCAGGGCATTGACCCGGACAGCATCGACGGTGATGAGCTTGGTCTCAGTGGCAGCGGGCTGGGAGACGTGATTTTGGATGGTTCCGTCACACCGGTCATCGCTGGGTCATCGTATCGCTATGGTTTCACCGGTACCTTTGTCGAGGGCGACGTGAATGTCGAGTTTGTCGCGGGCAGCTTTGCCGATATTTCTGATCTGGCCAATGTCAATGAAGCTGAGGCCGAGTCCTTCACTGTCGAGAGACAACCCTTCACAGAATATATTGATGATGCTGATGACAGTTTCAGCACGACGGCTGGCTGGAATGTCTATACCGGCAACTCAGTAATAAGCGGATATAACACCAGCTTATCATATGCCCTGTCAGGCGATGGTTCAGAGACTGCATCTTGGACCTTTGAAGGGCTTGATCCGGGCAGCTACGAGGTAGCCGTCACCTGGCACGCTCGCGATATTTACCGGGCAAGCAACGCCCCCTACTCAGTGTATGATGATAATGACTTCGTCTTCACCACCCGTGTGGACCAAGGTGTGGAACCAGCCGCAGATTATGTCAAAGCTGGTAAAAACTTTCAGATTATCTTCGCCTCGGTGGATATTGCCAGTGGCACTCTGGTTGTCGAGTTAACCAATGACGCTGATGACTATGTCATTGCCGATGCCATACGCATCAAGCAGCTGGAACCATCAGCCCCCACAGCCGACCTTATCAGCCCAGCCAAAGGTAGCGAGATTAGCGCCGCATTGCTCAATGCGAGAGCATATCTAGATGTTGAATTCAGTGATATTGGCAGTGGCATTGACCCCTCAAGCATTGACGGTGACGAGCTTTCACTGAGTGGCAGTGGAGTTGGAACGGCAGAACTAGACGGCACGGCTGTACTCGTGAGTGACACCACTTACCGATACACCTTCACGGGTGAATTTATTGAGGGTAATGTAGACATCACCTTCGTGGCCAGCAGTTATACTGACTTGGTAGATGTGCCTAACTTTAATGCTGAAGAGATCGAGAGCTTTGCAGTGACCCTTGATCCTCCCCCCTCCTCTCTTATCATTGATGATGCTGATCCTGAATTTAGTGCCACAGATGGATGGAGTGTTTATCCCGGAAATGGTATCATCAACGGATACAACAGCGACTTTACATACACCCAACCCGGCGCACCGACTAAACTGGCAACATGGACTTTTGAAGGGCTTCTTCCAGGAGATTATGAAGTGGCAATCACATGGCAGGCGCGTGACATCTACCGGGCAAGTAATGCTCCCTTTAAGGTCTATGACGGCACAAACCTTGCCTTCGAGGCCGAAGTAAACCAACAAGTAGAGCCAACCGCAGATTATGTCGAGGAAGGCAAACCCTTTCAGAAGGTATTCGCCTCGGTGAATGTTTCCACCGGCACCTTGGTGGTCAAGTTATCCAATGAAGCAAATGACTACGTCGTTGCCGATGCCGTGCGTATTAAGTCACTCGACCCAGCCGGACCTGATGTATCTGCCCCGACCGCTGATCTATCTAACCCTCAGGACGGAAGCACCATTGACCCAGCAGTGCTCAACGCCCAAGGATATATTGAAGTAAGCTATGTTGATAGTGGAGATGGGATTGATGAATCCACGATTCTCGATCCTGATAATGAACTCTCACTCAGTGGTGATGGCGTCAATGATGTGGTATTAAACGGCACGCCTACTCTGGTCGATGGTAGCTATCAATATGGATTTACCGGCAGCTTCATTGATGGAGATGTAGCAGTAACCTTTGTAGCAGAAAGTTTTGCAGATTTAGCAGACACGCCTAATTTGAATATCCAAGAGATCGAGAGCTTCACGCTGGCTGACTCACCACCTGCCACTGCCCAGTTGATTGATGACGGAGATGATGGTTTTAGCATTGCCGAAGGTTGGCGCATATACCAAGGAAACTACTTGATCAGTGGATACAACACGAGCTTCACATTCAGCGCACCGGTAGCAACCTCTGCTGACGCGGAGTCGGTCAAATGGACCTTCTCTGACATTCCTCCTGGCAGCAGTTACACTGTCGCTATCACATGGCGTGAGCGTGATGTTTACCGGGCCCCTATTGCAACTTACAAAGTTTACGATGGCACCACTCTGCTAGCAACGAAAGCTATCAATCAACGCGTAGCACCAGAAGAAGATCACATAGAAGGAGGTGAACCCTTCCAAATTGTGTTCAGCTCTGCCGATTCGATTCTGATCAATAGCGGCACGCTGGTAGTCGAATTGACCAATGAAGCCACCGATTATGTTATTGCCGACGCCATACGCATCGAGCCTGTGCCATAAAATTTGGTTAGCATTAATTCTTACTTAGGATGATCACTCCACCAGCCCCATCGCCTTGGCTTTTGCCATTGGGATTGCTTTTGCCTGACACACCTGCTGCCAGCCTGGGAAGTTCCACTTGTTCGGAAATCCACGGCATTGTTCGGGTTTGACTGGATTGATCCGGCAAGACTCGCCATCGAGCATAATGCATTCATGGTTCTCTTTTTCGATGAGGGAGAGGCCAGTGCGGTTGGTGCGCAGACGGGTGTATTTCTCAATAAAGAGCTGGGTCTCCATGCCCAGAAAACCGGCGATCTTTTCGATCTCATCGTCCTCCACCCGCACGTCACCTGGCCACTTGCAGCATGCAGTGCATCGGTCACATTGATACCAAAATTCGGACATATTGAGACTATAAAAACGAGGATTGATGATTACGAGACTTGCCACATGTCACCCTGTCATCAGGAATTGGGAATGCGAAGCTTTTTGCCAAGAACAATGACAGTGCTACGCATGCCATTGGCACGCTGAATCGATGAGACTGAAACGCCATAACGGCGTGATAATCCAGATAAAGTATCGCCTTTTTTAACCGTGTGATAACGATTACTCGGTGGCGTATGCGATTTTTCTGTAACAGGAGAAGACAAGGCCGGCGAAGTAACAATCTGACCGTGTCTGTTGATGGAGGGACCAACTGGCAGAGGATTCGATCCGCCAATAGCTTGGTAATGTTTATTCACCTTGGCAAGGAACCACTGCCATTTGCCACCCGGATGACCGTTATCGAGAAGGTAGTGAGGACAATTCTTATGCGGTTGGCTCAGACCACGCCGTTTCCAGTGGTAATGCGGAACCACCTTCCGTAGTGAAATGTTATGCTTTTGCATCAAATAAGCCGTTAGCTTTGCAGTACGCTCGATCGTAGCAGACCTACTATTGCCTTTATTTTCACACATTTCGATCCCAATGGAGTATCGGTTACCAGGTCCACCAAAGTCGGCATGCTCACCCTGCTCATTCGTTGGTAAATGCTGCACGGCACGGTCCTCATCGACGGTGAAGTGCCAGACTAAATAGCCAATGCGATTAAAACCCCGCATTTTGCGCGCACGGAGCTTCCCATTCTTCAATGCCTCAGAGTGCCTGAGCGCATCAGCGCCACGCGAAAAATTCTGCGTACTGTGAATAGTGATGTAGCGCGGCTGCATGCTACGATGATATTTTCGAGCATGCCGTCCCTTGGGTATCAAGTCTTGCTTGACGTTGACTTCTCTATAAAGGCTGGAGGCACTTTTACTCGGTGTAGGTGGCACTAGTCGGCCCTCTAGTGACGCAGTAGGGCCAAATCCAGGCCCTGATCCAGACCGGTCATAGGACGAAGAAGTATCTGACGAAGAGCAACTGCCAAGTAACAAAGTGATGCCAGCAAACATCACAGTTTGAGACACTTTTGATACGAACCACCACATAACTTAGTTGTAACCTACATTACTCAGGGGCGAAAGTGCCCATTTCAACTATTTTGGTCTAATGAATTATTTTTACTCATTGCATCATGCTACTTGCCCTTCAACCAGCACAGCAGTATAGCATAGCACCGGTGTCAAAAACGACTCCAACCAAAGATTCAGAAGTTCCCTCTCACCTCAAGGACCTTGCGGGAATTAACGAAGCCATGCGCTCCGTCTCATTAGAGAAACGGCTGTATACACTTGTACGAGGCGCCGCAAAAGCGCTGCCGATAGAGTTTCAAAATGTCGATGAATCCGCCTATTCTTTTATTGCGGCATTGGCGTGCCACAGCCTGCATAATGCATCTACATCGAGCAGAATATGGCTTACCCATTCAAATCCTCGTGTCCGAGACCGCATGGCTGCAGAGCTCGACTTATGGAAAATCAAAGCCCTGACTCTTCCTGAATTACCCGCAGACGACGATCAAGGCATCAATACAGCTCCAGAGACTCTTGCGGCACGCCTGGCTATCTTGAACCATCTGTGTTCACCACCCTCGGGAAAGAAACCCGAAATACTCATCCTCTCCCCCGACTCACTTGCAGATGCTGCACCAGCGATGTCTAGCCTGAAAGATGCGGTATACAAGCTAGCCATTGGTGACCAGCGTGACCCGGAAACCTTTGAGCAAGACATCATTAACAAAGGCTATGATAAAGTCAGTCAAGTGCATGCCCACGGTCAACTCGCGCGTCGGGGCGGCATTATCGATATCTACTCCTGGCATGCCTCAGCCCCACTTAGAATCGAATTTTTTGATACAGAAATCGATTCCCTGCGCAAGTTCGACATCGATACACAAATATCCACTCAGCGCGTCAAAGAAGCTCAGATCAGTCTCTCTAATACAGGACACACTTCGTCTATCGCAGACTACATCCAACAAGATGACCGTCTCATCGCGACAGGAGACCATCTTCCTGATTCTTACGATGCCCTCATCAAAAATGACGGAGACCTTACCGATTTAACACTCTGTGCAGGAAGCCCGCTAGGAACTTTTGATGCAGGCGACTTCATTCTTAATGAAACTCGCCGGCACCGATTTTTTCAACAAATTGCCGACTGGAGAGCTGACGAGTGGCACATCTTTATTACCTTCTCCAATGTGGGCGAAAAAGAACGCTTCACTGAGCTCGTTCACGATGACTTTTTTAGTTCGCAAGAAATTACAGCACTCTTTGGCGAGCTGATACAAGGTTTCACCGTGCCCGGCTCCAAGCTAGCCTTCATTTCTTCTGCTGAATTATTCGGCAGATATCAAACGCCTCAGAGCCGCAGAAAAACCAACCATCTCGACCACCAACGTCGAGCGCGTGCTCAGACAGCACTTGAGGATATCAGCATCGGAGATCTTGTCGTTCATGCAGAGTATGGCATCGGTAATTATGCCGGCATCGAGACCAATGACGACGGGCAGGAGGAAATAACCATTGGCTATCATGGGGGTAGCACGCTTAGCGTGCCCCTCGACCAGTCCCATCTTCTATCCAAATATGTAGGACTTGGAGGCAAGGACCCTGAGCTGACAAAGCTTGGTTCGACGGGGTGGAGCAAGGCCCGCAAGTCAGCAGAAAAATCGATTCTCGATTATGCAGCCAAGCTTCTTCAAATACAGGCACAGCGGCAGACCATGCACGGCTACGCTCACCCACCTGACACACGCTGGATGTGGGAGTTTGAAAACTCGTTTCATCATACCTTAACGTCTGGACAAAGAGACGCTATCGAAGATGCAAAAACTGACATGGAGTCTGACAAGCCCATGGATAGACTCATCTGTGGCGATGTGGGCTTCGGAAAAACAGAGGTTGCTATCCGAGCCGTTTTCAAGGCTGTGACAGGTGGCAAACAGGCCGCCATTCTAGTGCCGACGACCGTGCTTGCTGAGCAGCACTGGCGTACCTTCCGCGAACGCATGAGTGATTACCCATTGCGTATCGAGCTGCTGAATCGTTTTCGCAAAGCTAGCGAAGTCAGAGAGACCCTCAAGGGCTTAAAAGATGGCTCGGTCGATATTGTTATCGGCACTCATCGCCTTATTTCCAAAGACGTCAGCTACAAAAACCTCGGCATCGCCGTTATTGATGAGGAGCAGCGCTTTGGTGTGAAACACAAGGAACGATTTAAGGAAATGTTTGCCAACATTGATGTTCTCACCCTCTCGGCGACCCCCATTCCCCGCACCCTCTACCTCTCACTCATGGGAGCAAGGGACATGTCTTCGATTGATACTCCCCTCCCCGGAAAAGTCCCTATCAACACGGCTATTCATGGTTACGACGAGCGCATCATTCGTGACTCGATACGCAGAGAGCTGAAACGAGGCGGCCAGATCTTTTTCCTTCATAATCGCGTGCAAAGCATCGACCAGATGAAATCCATGCTCAACAAGATTGTTCCCGAGGCAAGCTGTGTTGTCGGCCACGGACAAATGGAAAAAGACGAGCTTGAAGTAGTAATGCGCACATTTGTGCAAGGCAAAGCGGATATCCTGCTCGCGACAACTATTATCGAAAGCGGCATTGATATCCCTAATGCCAACACCATTATTATTGATCGAGCCGACCGCTTTGGCTTAGCAGATCTCTACCAACTGCGTGGCCGCGTCGGCCGCGCTGGAGGACAAGCTTATGCGATACTACTCCTGCCTCGTGATCTCATCAATGGCGATGCACGCAAACGCATCAATGCCATTCAGCAATACACAGCCCTTGGATCGGGCTTCAAGATCGCCATGCGCGATCTAGAAATACGAGGTGCAGGAAACTTGCTGGGCACAAAGCAATCTGGTCACATCGCCGCTGTCGGATTTGACCTTTATTGTCAGCTACTGCGTCAGTCGATCGACCAGCTTAGCAAAGGCAGATCATCTACTCGTGTCGATGTCACACTGCGTATCGACTTCCTCTCATTTAGCGAGCTAGAGCCCGGCCTAAAAACAGGTGAAACACTCGGAGCATACTTACCTGCTAACTATATGCCTGAGGCTAGATTGCGCATATCAGCTTACAAGGAGCTTGCTGAACTGATCTCAGTCAAGGAACTTAAAGCTCTGCGTTCTCGCTGGCTCGATCGATTCGGAAAAACCCCAGAACCAGCAAGCAACTTACTCCTTGCAACAGAGCTAAAACTCATAGCTGCAAAAGCCAATATAAGCAGTATCGAAATACGGGGACAGCGACTTATGTTAACGAGAAATGGTAACTATATCTTCATCGAAGCTAAGCGTTTCCCTCGTCTAAGGGCGACGCAAGCTATAGACAAAATGAATGAAGCTATCGCAATGCTTCAATCTATCTAACCCATGGGCAAACCAATCAGCTCATAAGTATGACATTATCCATCGATCAAAACACAGATAGCACAATATTTAGCTTTGACGTTGATCATAATGGGTTATGAATTAGTTGCGCACATTGAGTGTATTTATTGCCCTTCTGTAGTCGCTATTAATTCATATGGACTCACATCTTTTCCATCTCATGACCACCTTTAGAAAAATATTTTGTTTTAGCCTAACTCTCCTTATCACTGTCTCGCTTATTGGCACCGAAGCGTCGGCTCGTGAAGTAACGGGTATTGCAGCAAAGGTAAATGGACGTGTCATTACCAAGAATGAGTTAAACTACCATCTGACACCTTACCGCCAGCAACTCAATGCATCCATGCCGCGTAAAGGCCCTCAGTATAATGCGCTCATTGGCAAGGCTCGTAATGAGATTCTCAACAGCCTCATTGAGCGAGAGCTTATATTATCAGAGTTCCGAGTTCGCACGGGAGACCGACAGTTCCCCGCCTACGCCATCGATCAGGAAATTGACCGTCAGATTAGAACGCTCTACAACAATAACCGATCAGAGTTTAACAAAGCATTGCGTCAAGCTGGCGTAACAACTGCTCAGCATCGCCGTGAAACCGAGAAAAAACTGATCGTGCAAGCCATGCGCTCACAACAGTTTAAAAATGCCACGCCTCCTATGCCCAGAGAAATTGCGGCTGAATACAACGAGCATAAATCAAAAATACGTGATATCACCGGTGATGCACTAGAATATCATAAAATTTATATCTCCAAGACAGATTCCTCAGACCCCTTGGTGACTCCTGATACTCAGCTAAAACTCGCTGAAGACATTGTTACTCGCCTCAAAAAAGGTGAAGACTTTGGCGGGCTCGCAAGGGAATATTCAGTCGATTCTTATGCTGAAGACGGCGGCAAAGTTGGCAAAACCAAGCGCACCGACCTCTCTCCTGCATTCGCAGCCATTCTCATGGAAACTCCTACTGGTGAAATCTTGGGACCTCTCGAAGACACTCGTGGTTACACCATCGTCAGGCTCGACAGGAAGCACTACGGCCCCACTCCACCACTGAGCAAGGTGAAAGGCCGAATGGAATCCCGTGTTCGCAGTCGTAAAAACAAAGACAAAAACGACCGCTGGATAGAGCGACTCAAGGCCAATGCCATGATCGAGATCAAGATTTAACAACGCTAGCCCCTCACACTCTTTGGACACTAACTTATCACTCTTCGACCTCTCTGGCCAAGTAGCCGTTGTCATAGGCGGTACGGGCAACCTCTGCGGCACTATGGGCGTCGCACTGGCACGCGCAGGTGCTGAAGTTATCTTGGTTGGTCGGAACCCCGAAAACGCCATCGACAAACTTGCCGCCATTGACGCGTTTGGAGGCAAGTCGTGGTTCCACAAGGCCGATGTCAGCAACCGCCAAGATATCGATGATCTGCTCACTGCCGTGCTACTACGTTCTGGAAAAGTAGATATTCTTGTTAACGGAGCCGGCCTTGGTTCAGCAACTCCATTTCTTGAGATCACCGATGAAGAATTGGATGCACTCATCGAGACAAACTTCAAAAGTGTCTTCCGTGCCTGCCAAATCTTTGGACAATTTTTCATCGATCACCACGAGCCATGCAGCATCATTAACATGGGATCGATGGCAGGCAGCATGCCCGTATCAGGAGTCTTTGGCTACGCCGCATCCAAGGCTGCCGTTCATAACCTCACCAAAAACCTAGCACGCGAGTGGGCAGAGCACGATATTCGTGTTAACACTCTTGTGCCTGGTTTTTTCCCATCTGCCGAGGCTTCACAACAAGGTGATGAGACCCGTGCCCTGGAAATCCTGCGCCACACACCTATGTCTCGTTTTGGCAGTGCCGACGAGCTAACTGGCGCAACGCTTATGTTGGCCTCAAGTCAAGCGGGGGCATTCATTACAGGCACCGAAATCACCATCGATGGTGGCTTCTCAGCTATGACGATTTAGACCATTTCATGTCTCGAATTTAAAATTTCGTTCATGATTGTCTACGTTCACATCCCCTTCTGCCACAGGATTTGCCCCTATTGCTCTTTCTACAAGCATACCCCTGGTAAGACCAATCAGGAGGCCTTCATCCAAGCTATTTTGGATGAGGCAACCCGGTCTGCCAATGAACATCAGCTCAATGAGGTAAGCACCCTATACTTGGGCGGTGGAACTCCCTCGATGCTATCGCCCAGCCATCTCTCCAAGCTCTTCGATGGCCTGAGCAAAGCTCTTCCCCTCAAAAACACCCATATCACGCTTGAAGCTAACCCTGCAACCTTCCGACACGACAAAGCCGAGCTCTTTAAAGAGCTCGGAGTCAATCGCGTCTCACTAGGCATCCAATCTTTTGAAGGCTCGGTGCTTAAAACATTGGGCAGAGAACATAGCCCTGAGGAAGCTGCCGAATCTGTGCAGATACTACAAGAAGCTCGATTAGATGAGATTAACATCGACCTCATGTTTTCCATTCCTGGACAAACGATTGATCACTGGAGCAGCACACTCGATTCTGCTATCTTGCTAGAGCCTGATCACATTTCCGCCTATAACCTTACTTACGAGGAAGACACCCCATTTTTTGATCAGTTGAGGCACCATGAAGATCAGGACATCAATGCAGATATGTTTACACTCGCAGACGAAAAACTCTCTGGTGCCGGCTTCCTTCATTATGAAACCTCTAACTATGCTCAACATGGGATGGAATCTCGTCACAACTTAGCCTACTGGCAGGGTGATGATTATCTCGGGCTCGGCCCATCTGCCGTCTCCACCATCGCAGGTAATCGTTGGACCAACCTCCCTGATACGGCCCGTTTCATGAGCGCAATATCCACCATAGGACACGCCAAATCAGATCAAGAAATCATCACTGAGCAAGCATATCGAACAGAACGTATTGCATTGCTGCTACGAACAACTCGTGGACTGCCAGACGATTACCTCACTTGTTCACCGGCTGGCAGTGTGGATCGCCTGATATCTAATGAGTTGGCCGAGATCAAAGACGACCATCTGCGTCTAATCAACAATGGTCCCATGCTAGTTGACGCCATTGCAGCCGAACTGCTTTAAATCGCTCAACTCTGAGGCTTACCCTTAGACTTCCTCTCGAGGACGGCGCACACCATCCCCATCAAGCAGACAGCAGTGAGTAGGCCGTAATAGCCCCATATAATACCAAGACCATCGATAAACCCATAGGAGTGCAGCCCCGTACTGAGCGCATTCACATGCCACCATGAGAAGGCCACAATGTTAGCACCAAAGACTGCTGCAACGTGAATTCCCCACTCTCGTAAAAAGCCGGCTAGACGAGCATGCAGCACAATCAAACACCACAAAACGATCATCAAAGCGCCGTTTTCTTTAGGGTCCCAGCCCCAGAATCGACCCCATGAATCATTTGCCCAAATACCGCCTAACACAGTGCCGATGAGGCTAAAGAAAAGCGTAAAACAAACCATGCCGTATGCAATACGTGTCATGGCACGACGGAAATTCTTATCCCCCTCATCAATGCCGAGAACTCGGGCAAATAGATAGATGGTAGATAGCCCCGCCGCAGCAAGCCCTCCCATATAACCAATGGTGATGGTGACTACGTGTGTTGACAGCCAAAAATTTGATTTTAAAACTGCAACCAAGGGGTCCATGTGGTCCTTGGCATCTCCAATCTCATAACGGCGGGCCAAAAACATACAAGCCATCCCCATAAATACCGCAAGTCCGAGTGCCACAGCCCGCTTGGTAAGTAGCTCGACGAGTAACAGAACAAGCACACCCGTAGCGCCAATAAAGAGAATCGTATCGTATAAATTACCAATTGGTGAGCGCTCCATAATAATCGAGCGATGCGTTATACCGGCAATCATCAGAGCGAGTGACAATAGTGCAAGCAATGTCGCTATCGTCGTGCAGAGCTTACCTCCACGACTTCGTGGTGCCAACCAACTCATCATTACAAAAACAAATCCTATAATGAAGATAACAAGCGCGCGATAAAAGTAATTCCATTTACCGTAGGCTACTTCAGATCCAAGCTGGCTCACACTTTTAGTATCCATGCGATCATGCACTGAGATCTTCCATGTATCCAGATGCTTGCCGAAAGCAGCCTGACCATCATCTCTGAGAGCGATACACATATCCTCCATCATTTCCATATCAGATACCAGAGCATCTGCATGATCTCGCTTACCGGTCAGCACAGACTCAATACGCTTGCCCACAGGGAGCCACTCTTCTGAGTCATCGGCATAGGGAGGCAATAGGCGAATGTCTTCAGATGCACGTATCATTCTGCGTTCTAGGTCACTGAACAGACTCATAATGCCTGCTGGCAATTGTTCACCTTGGGGCTTCATTTCGAGCACAGCCTTGCGGAGCAAAGGAAAAGATCTGACCCAGTAGCTCATTCGGCGCATTCTCTCCTTATCCATTGCCGGAGTGCCCTCTTGTATCTCGATATCAGCACGCGCAAAATCCATGTGATAAATCAGCCCTGTGAACATCCAGAGTTTCTCCCCAAGATCCACAGCATCGCGCTGAGCACTCGTCATTTTCGCCTTCTCTGGCTGATCTTTTCTTATTTTTTGCACCCTGGCAAATAAGATAGGCGCTATGGGTTCAAGCTCAGCATAACTGTAACGATCACGTCGATCCTTACCCTTCACAACCTCTCTGATCGCCTCATTTTTTGAGTCATTGTCAATACCTGACAAACGCTGCACCTCCTCTGGAAGGTCACCTGTTGCCAAGGAACTAATCACCTCGGAGTTATCAATTCGGAAAATGGGTAATTCGCGAGCCAGGTAAGGACGGAATAAACAATCCAGCATGAATTCCTCAGGACTTATTTTGGCGACTTTGTCATCAACCTCGATCTTCATGCCACGAGCACCATGGAGCTTGAGCATTGTGAATCCAGACCACGTACTGAAAGGTTTGATACGCCCGCCGTCTTGCACTGTGACATCACGCGCACTCTCAACAATATCGGCATCCCAGATCTCATAGCCCTCAATCGCCCGGGGCTTCTCGGAGCTTACATTCATCCTAAGGGTATAAAGACCGTAGCCACCCAGTAGTAACATTACCAGAATGAAGGCGGTCCAACGTCCTAACTTCGAACGCTTTTTACTCGTTGTATCTTTGCTCATGCTGTTGCTTGATCAGAAGTTGCGTTCTTCGCTTTGGATTTGGAGGATTTACCAACAAAGCCTCCGAGCTTCATGCCAAAGTGAATCGTGAGTCCTAATATCGAAATATAGAGGCTATACTTAGGCCACTGATCCGACGGGTTTTTGACGATTGCAAATCCAGACATCGGGCGGTCTCCCCTGTCTTCCCATCTGGCTTGGTAAAGGGTGAACCCACCATAGCGCATCGGCTCATTCATCTTGATGCGGAAGCTTTGCTCTGAACCATCTGCAATACGCGTTATATCACTCTGAAAAGTGCTAGGCTTGCGAGTTCCAGGGTAATACTCGCCGATAGATTTATCCAAACGCACTTGGAATGGCATGGGCCAAATCTCGCGCATCAGGCGTAGTCCGTATATTTTACCATCCATCGTAACCGTGCATGCATTTGGATCACCTCCATGAAGAACCAGACGCTTAGACTGCTCTACCTGCTTCTTTGGTGTAACATCAACATGACATCCAGCGAGATTGAGCTCCTCTGTGGGGTTTGTTTCCAGCCACTGCAAGGCCCAGCCATCGACCTCGACGACATTCTCGCCGGCACCTTCTTTGTCAACTTTGACGCGAGCAGAATTACGCATCCACCCCGAGACCTCAAGATCTAAGCCTAATTCAGGTAATTCGAATGTTCGTTTTTGATCAACTGCCAACGACTTGAGATACTTAGTAGGAAGAACATAAGGTCTCGTTTTCTCGCCGTCGATGATCTCAGCTACCTCGATGGTATATTCAGTGTAGCTCTGAGCAAAGTCTGACGTATCACCTTGATAAACAGCCATGATACCCTCCTTAGAATAATGGTGGGAGACAAAGCCCGCAATCAGCAAGCTGACCATGCTAAAGTGCGAGATGACTACACCAATATTTCTCCAGCCTTTGCGAATGCGAATAATGCCACCTAAAAACAGATTAACGAACAAAACGGCGCTAACGAGGTAAGCGCCGGGAAGAGGCAAAGAAACTGGCTTCCCGTTAATTTTCGGCATCCAATCTAATTCGGGCAGAACAAACCAAGCCTCGGCATCATAGTAGCGCTTTTGCACCTCATAAAGACCTTTCGCTGGCTGCTCTAGCGTACTGAGCCAAGTCAATATGAGCAGAAGTAACAAACAAGTAACGGCTAAACCGTATCCCGAGAAAAAACGGAACAATCTGACTGGTAGGGATGGTGATGCGTTAGCCACTGGTTCAGTAGGTTAGTAGTTCAGTAGGTTTAATATTCACCAGCTTCTTGGATACGTAATGCCTCGCAGAACTTTATCAGCCTTTCCTGCTCCGCGGCAACATCCTCAGCTCCCCCCATCATCTTGACAGTTACCAGCTGATCACCAATGGCCGCAATCACACCTGCCAAGCCTGCATTCTTGCGGGCTGGTCGCCCCATGCCGCCGGCAAAATCTCCCGACGCATTTATCAGGACACCACTTTGGCCCAGCATCATTACTGTTGGCAGCTCATCTGCAGATTCGAGTGCTGGTTTACCGAACTGTCCAAGCCATCGATTAATATTGGGCAACAGCCCTCCACGGCTGCGACCAACAAAAACTTCTCCGCTATCCCCAAAACGGTAGTTCAACATTCTAAATTCCGTACTGGGCACTTGACGCCATTCTGGTGGCATCACTGCTATCAGTGAATGATTGCCCTGGTCGGCGACAACAAGATCGCGCCTCTCATTGACAACTACATTCTCTGCTTTGCGGCACGAAACACATAAAACAACAGTGAGCATGGTCATGCTGATAAACCGGAGGTTTGAGGCAAACATGATTAGGCATTAACCTCGCAATTGTAGCTTCGCAAGTGAAAACAAGCCATAAATTACGACACTTATGGGCTGGAAAATGATTAAAAACCTGTCACACAAACGTCATGACGTCTCGTGAACGATTTCTTGCCTCCATCCGCAGAGAGCCTACCGACCAAACACCCGTCTGGGTCATGCGCCAGGCCGGTCGCTACCTGCCAGAATACCGAGCACTCAAAGAGAAATACTCATTCACGGAAATGGTCAAATCCCCTGAACTCGCGACAGAGGTCACACTACAACCACTGAAGCGCTTCCCCCTGGATGCCGCGATCATATTCTCAGATATTCTGATCATCCCCGAGGCCCTTGGTCAACCCTACCATTTCAGAGAAGGTGGCGGTATCGGCATGGACTACATCATCGACTCCGTGGAAAAAATCAACGCATTGGACGCGTCCGATATTGAGGAAAAACTCGCTTACCTTCCGGCCGCTCTGCGCATGACCCGTGAGGCTATCGGCGAGGACAAAACCCTGCTCGGCTTTGGAGGCTCTCCTTGGACACTCGCTGCCTACATGACCGAAGGCGGATCTCTCAAGGATCTCGCTGCTCTCAAAACGCTTTACTACTCCGAGCCCGCCATCTTTGAGCTTCTCATGGATAAAATCACATCGGCCGTAATCGACCTCTTCAAGATGGAAATCGAGGCGGGGGTAGACGCTCTTCAGATTTTTGATTCGGCGGGTGCCTTCTGCCCATCAGCTCACTACGATGGCATGTCGCTGAAATGGATCAAACGCATTATCGACGCCCTGCCCACAGACTTCCCTATCATCATTTTTGCCAAAGGCATGGCTCATCAACGAGACAAGCTCGTCAATACTGGCGCCAGTGTTCTTAGCATTGACTGGACCATCGATCTGCCCAGCTACTACGACGCACTACCAAACAACGTGGCGCTACAAGGCAATCTTGACCCGCTGATTCTATCTTCTACACCAGAAATTGTCCGCAAGGAAACCATGCGACTCCTAGAAGGAATGCGCGGCCGCCATGGGCACGTGCTTAACCTTGGCCATGGGATTCTGCCTTCGGCAAAGCCCGAAAACATGCAGATACTTTGTGATACCATTGCTGAATTTGCTGACTAAGCTGTTGCGGTCAGGTCTGCATGGTTTCATTTCCCTTCGGGTCATAGCTTTTCTGTGTTATAGTCACAATTAATCATTTAATTATGCGTAGATCATCACCAGACAACTCTGACAACCACACCCACAACCATCGGTGCCGTATCGTTCTCACTGGAGGTCCAGGCGGTGGCAAGACCACAGCTGCCGACCTTTTCCGGCGGGAAATTGGTGAAGGTGTCGTGATTGTGCCCGAGGCTGCTACCATGATGTTTACTGGCGGCTTCCCCCGCCATCAAGACACGGATTCTTTGCAAGCTGTTCAGCGTGCCATCTATCACGTCCAAAGAAATCTGGAGGACATACAAGCGGCGCAATATCCAGAGCGCATCCTTCTTTGCGATCGAGGCACAATTGATGGCGCTGCATACTGGCCCGGTGAGCCTGATGTTTTTTTCCAAGAACAAGACAGCAGTCTCCAGCAGGAGCTCTCACGCTATGACGGCGTGATCTTTTTTGAAAGTGCCGCGGTCGGAGGCCTCGATATCGAGGGAGGAAACCCAGCTCGCTACGAATCCATTCAACAAGCAGCCGAGCTCGACAAAAAACTCTACAAATTATGGTCTCAGCACCCGAATTTCGTAACCGTTCATCACAACAAAAGCTTCTTCCAAAAAATATCAATTGGCCTCGCCATGCTTGAAGAAATGGTGACGAATCTACAAAAAAAATAGGCCTCAGCTAACGATAACTGAGACCCGTTTTTTGATTCTTTGAGATCGATATTAGGCCAAGTGATTCGGAAAATCCTGAATCTTCTCACAAGCTACTTGCTCCATCACCTGCTGTAGCTGACGCTTAAGCATGGTGAGTGTGTGATCACCGCCATTTTTACCGAGAGCACCCACTCCATACATGGGAGTTCGTCCCATGAACGTGAATGCCGCACCCGTTGCAAGGGCCGCTGCCACATCCGGGCCACTGCGAATACCCGAGTCCATCATAATGGTGATTTGGTCTTTGTAACTAGCCACAAGATTTGCCAGTGGAACGATGGTTGATTGACCTGAGTCAAGCTGACGACCGCCGTGGTTAGATACAATAATGCCATCAATACCCGCACTGATCGCTTTTTCACAGTCTTCAGGATTAACGATTCCTTTGATGACAATCTTGCCCTGCCACTTATCACGGATTGCCTTGATGCGATCTTCGGTAAGCCTACCAGAAAATGTCTTATTCATGAACATGCCGAGGTGCTTCATGTTGAGACCTTTAGGAATATATTTCTTCATGGTCTGGAATTCGGGAGCGCCGGCAAACAATTGGCTAAACGACCAAGTCGGGTGCGTGCACATTTGGAACACGTTACGCATGGTCATCCGCGGCGGAATTGAAAGGCCGTTTTTGATTTCCTTGGGGCGATAAGCAAACGTCGGTGTGTCAGCAAGAAGCACCAGAACCTCTGTCCCGGCTGCTGCTGATCGCTCAAGCAACTTGTCCCGCAGATCATCTTCAGCGGGATGGTATAGCTGGAACCATGCATCACCCTCGGTAATCTCAGCGACTTTCTCAATACTGGCTGTTCCCACTGTGCTGAGAATAAAAGGAATGTTGTGCGCTTTGGCTGCAGCAGCCAGAATCTCGCAAGACTTAGGCCACATCAAACCCTGAAGGCCAACTGGTGCAATCCCAAAGGGAGCATCGTATGTTTTGCCGAAAAGCTCGGTCTGCTGACTGGCTCCAGCATAATCCCGAAGGTAGTATGGCTTGAGCTGAACATCACGGATGTCGCTAGTATTTCGCTGGAGATTGACCTCTGAGAAGCAACCACCGTCGAGGTAATCGTATGCAAAACCCGGCATGCGCTTTTTGGCCTTGGCTTTTAATGCTTCAATGGACGGATAGTTGGAATTAAATGACATAATATTGTTGTAGGGAAAAAATCAGAATATTGCGTAACAGGTGTTTTACAATGCAAGTCTACTGATAAAGTGGTCCGTAGTTTTCGCAAGCACGGAAATCGGCACCCTCGAGTCCATCTGTGCCATGGGCATTCCATGAAGATGGGCGGAAGACACGTTCCTCGCTGACGTTATGCATGTATACAGGGATTCGCAGCATGGAAGCTAGGGTAATTAAATCCGCACCGATGAGGCCATAACTCATGACACAGTGATTTGCCCCCCAGTTGTTCATAACGCTGTATGTATCACGAAAGGCGCCTTTGCCAGTAAGGGTTGGGCAGAACCATGTAGTAGGCCAACTTGGGTTGGTGCGATCATCAAGCACATTGTGGACATCTTCAGGAAGCTCGACAGTAACACCTTCGGCAATCTGAAGTGCAGGTCCAAGCCCTTTAACCAGATTGAGTCGTGCAATCGTTGCTGGCATACCGCCCTTAGTCTTGTAGCGAGTGCTCATGCCACCACCAGGGAAATACTCGGTGATAGACGGGTGCCAGCTGGTGGCATCCAAGCAAGCCTGAACTTCTTCATCAGTGATCTCCCAGTGTGGCTTCATGGCAGGCTTGCCATCTTTGGTCATTTCACCAGTGCCATCAAGAGCAGCAGGACCTGAGTTAATGAGGTGTAGCAAGCCGTTGGATGCATCCCCCTCAAGATCATGTCCAGATACGCGTTTTACCGCATCAGGTGACCAATAAGTGCGCAAGTCAGCAAATATTTGAGCCGTATTGGTAAGCAAGTTTCCAAATAGCATGGTCACTGCGTTCAGCGCGTCGTTTTCAGTAGCAAATTGGTAAGGGGGGCGCTTGCCATTCCAGTCAAACGAAGTGGTCAGAATGGCCTCCATGAAGTCGCCATTTGGATAGTGATCGGTCCATTGGCGCTGTCCTTGGAAGCCGCCACAGATAGCATTGCGACCAAGTGCCTCCTCACCGTAGCCCATCTCAGCGAGCCTATCGTTACCCACCATCAGGTCCCGAGCAATCAGCGACATTTTGATGGAAGTTTCCCACTCTTGGTCAAGCTGCTCGCGCGGACGCTGCGTTTCAGGCGAGTTGTAATCCTTGCCTTCGGGGCAATTTTTCTTCACCCAATCAAAGGCCTTGTCGTATTCTTCTTGATCATAAATACCACGCTCAAATCTACGCGCGAGCTCTGTCATATCGACAGCCTCCACGCGGATGCCGAGATAATCTTGGAAGAAGTCAGGATCAACCACAGAACCGGCGATCCCCATCGAAGTGCCACCAAGCGATAGGTATGATTTACCACGCATGAGCGCTACAGAGATGCCAGCTCGACAGAATGATAGAATTTTATGAGCTACATCATCTGGGATACTGGTATCACTGGATTCCATCACATCACGACCGTAGATCCCGAATGCAGGAAGCCCTTTCTGGGTATGCCCTGCAAGTGCTGCAGCCAGGTAAACCGCTCCCGGACGTTCAGTACCGTTGAAACCCCAGACCGCCTTCGGAGTGTGAGGGTCCATGTCCATGGTCTCGGAGCCATAACACCAACATGGTGTCACCGTGAGCGAGACTCCTACGTTTTCTTTCCTGAACTTGTCGGCGCATGCCGCAGCTTCAGCTACCCCACCAATGCAACTATCAGAAATCACGCACTCAACGGCTGAGCCGTCAGGGTAGCAAAGGTTCTCCGCAATAAATGCAGCCGTCGCTTTGGCCTGATTCATGGTCTGATCTTCCAAGGACTCACGGACGCCTCCAAGACGACCATCAATGGTCGGGCGAATGCCTATTTTAGGCATATTATCTTTGTTAAATACGGTTTTCATAGCGATGATATTTTATCTATATTGAGAGTGATTTATTGAGAGGTATTATGCGATTATACTGAGGAATTTTTGATAAGGCTCTTGCCAGTCAGCACTGGCCTGTGGGGTGTATGTAATCGTTTCCATGGATTTTGCAACCAACGAGCGACCAGCAGTGATATCTTCCAAATCTCCAGTGGCAACCATTTGGGTAATAATATTTCCACAAGATGTCGCCTCGACTGGTCCTGCTACGACAGGAATTCCCAACGCATCTGCTGTTGCTTGCGCTAGCAGGGCGTTTTGAATACCTCCGCCACCTGCGTTAAGCTGATCAAAGGAACGACCCGTGACGTTCTGCAATGACTCAACGACTTGACGATACTTAAGAGCCAGGCTTTCCGTGGCAACACGAAGCAATTGTCCCTTGGTTTGAGGAACGGCCTGACCTGTCTTTTCACAAAATGCAGCGATTTTCTCAGGCATTTCGCCTGGCGCCGCGAAAACTAGATCATTAGGGTCAATGTAAGCTGTGTGCGGTTGCGCCTCCTCAGCCAAGCGAGCGAGCTCAGCATAGCTCATTTCCTCACCACGATCGGCCCAATAACGGCGACATTCCTGAATAATCCAAAGACCGGAGACATTGTGCAGCAGGCGCGTGGTCTTGTTCACCCCACCCTCATTGGACAACTTTGCCTCAAATGCCTCAGGCGTTGTAACTGGTTTTTCAGACTCAACACCCAAAATTGACCAAGTCCCCGAGGAGAGCCATAAACCACCTCGCTCCATGGGTAAACCAGCAACTGCAGAGGCGGTATCATGCCCTGCAGAGGCTACGACTTGAATAGCGTGCTTCACACCCGCCTTGTCGGCAACAGCCTCCGTCAATGGTCCTAGAACGGTTCCAGAGGATACAATGTTGCCAAACATCTTGCGCGGCAGCCCAAGAGCATCGATAACTTCCCATGCCCAATCACGACCAATGGGGTCATAAAGCTGGCTGGTGCTGGTCACTGTGCGCTCGTTGGATTGCACTCCACTAAGCCAGTATGCTAGTAAGTCTGGGGTAAAGAGCAGGCGATCCGCTAATTTGAAGCATGGGTTGTTTTTAACCACCTCGGCAAGAAGATGTAAACTCGAGTTGTAAAAAGCGGGCTGAACACCTGTGCGCGCAAACACATCCTCCATTGGCATACGAGATTCCATTTCTTCCTGCATCGCCTCGATGCGAGGGTCTCTATATTGCCTGTGCCCCCCGAGCATATTACCCTGTTCGTCCAATAAGGCATAATCACAGCCCCAAGTATCGGCACCGATAGACACAATCGCATCACCGTATTTCTCGCTAGCCTTGTGTAGCCCCTCGAGAATGGATTCGAATAGACCAATGGTATTCCAGTAGCAGCCTTCCATTATTTCGACACCATTGTTCTCAAAACGGTGAACTTCCTCTAGGCTCAGCTTACCTTCGTCATAAACACCTGCCACGAGACGTCCTGATCCTGCTCCTAGGTCAATTGAGATATAAACTTGCATAACTTAGTTTTTACTGTGTTTTTCTTGGTTTTTTTGGGTTTAAAGTCAAGCTTGGATAATTTCTGTTCCCATATTCTTCAATGATTCGAGGATATTGGGGTCTGCATTCTTGGTTGTGACCAGACTGGTAAGCTGATCGCATTGGGCAAAAAAGAAAGCCGATCTGGCTCCAATCTTGGATTCATCGGCAAGCAGGCAAACATCTTCAGCAGCGGCTATAACATGTTCTTTGAAGGCGGCTTGCCGAGAATTACTCTCACTCACCCCTCTCTCAAGATCCAATCCACTGCCAGAAAAAAACATGCGGTGGATGTTATAGCGATGCAAGGTGCGCTCTGCCACAAGCCCGATCATCGACCGAGATCGACGTTCAAATAAGCCCCCAGTGCAAATCAAATCGATGTTATCTACATCTGCAAGGGCACCAACTACATCGTGAGCGTTGGTGATCACAGTGTGATGAAAGCTGGGTAAATACTGTGTTATCGTGAGTGCCGTCGAGCTGGCATCAATGAATATGGTCTCTCCTGGCTCAATTCTTTTAGCCGCTGCCTTAGCGATCGCACTTTTTGATTCACGATTGATCAGCTGTCTTTCGGTCAATGAAAGTTCACGGATCACCCTCTTGGATGGAATCGCACCTCCGTGCGACCTCACCAGCAAGCCTTGGTGCTCGAGTAACTCAAAATCCTTACGAATAGTTTCATCAGTAACATCCAACTCAGATGCTACATCCTTAGTTCGCAGAGATCCTCGATCCTTGAGAGCTTCGAGTATTTTGTGATGTCTTTCTGCTGCTAACATGAGTAATTGTTAAAAAAAGGCATAAGTCATTGATTTTTGGTCTTTTGCTTTGTTTTGCTTTGTTTTCTTTGTTTTTTCTTTGTTTTTAGTTGACCTGTCAACACTATCATGCAAAAAAACACCCGTCATCCATAAAAATTTATGTCGTCTCCTCAACAAAACAACGTCCCAAGAGCAGTCATCGAACATATGGTTCGGGAACAGGTATATCAAGAAATGGGCATTCAGCTCCCTGAGAATGCCAAAGCTCCCAAAGGTTTTGTAGTAAACATAAGTGCTCGCCATTGTCACCTGACGCAAGAAGCGGTCGAAGCTCTTTTCGGACCTGGCTACGAACTCACCCCCAACAAATTTCTCTATCAAGAAGGGGCTTATGCCGCCAAGGAGTCAGTAACCCTCATCGGACCTCGAAGCCGTGTCATTTCTAATCTTCGCATCCTCGGCCCATGCCGTGACCTCAACCAGGTCGAGCTAGCATTTACTGACGCCATCTCTCTCGGCTTTGACATACCGATCAAAATGTCTGGCGATGTGGCAGGAACACCAGGGTGCATGCTAATGGGACCCAACGGATACTTCAAAATGGATGAAGGCGTTATTCGCGCCCAACCACACGTGCACATGCACCCAGACGATGCCGCCTTCTACGGAGTCAAGCACCTCGACATCATGAAAATGAAAGTCCACAGCCCATGCTCTGTAACCTTTGACAATATCGTTGTTCGCGTCGACGAGAGCTTCAACTTGGAAGCCCATATCGATACCGATGAAGGCAATGCATGCGGACTCAAACCTGACACTTTCTGCGAACTTATCAAATAATAGGACTCGCATAATAACACTAACCCACAACCAACAAACACAACCAACAATACCATGAGCAAAGCACTCGGAATGATTGAAACCAAAGGCTATGTCGGCAGCGTAGAAGCGGCTGATGCAATGGCAAAAGCAGCCACCGTTGACATCACAAAACAAGTACAAATCGGAGCAGGATTTTTAACCATCCTCATCCAAGGAGACGTTGGCAGCGTGAAAGCAGCTGTTGACGCAGGAGCAGATGCAGCAGGCCGTGTAGGCGAGCTTGTCAGCGCTCACGTCATCGCACGTCCAGCCCCTGAACTCCTCAAGCAATTTGATCTCTAATCTGACAAATCATTTTTCAGAATAACCACTAACAAAATATTACCATGGCTAAACAAGCACTCGGAATAATTGAAGCAAAAGGACTCACCTCTCTTATTGAAGCATCAGATGCCGCTATCAAGGCAGCTGACGTAACAATGACTGGTTGGGACAAGATCGGATCTGGCCTCGTATGTGGATTCTTCACTGGTGACGTCGCCGCTGTAAAAGCAGGTGTTGACGCTGGAGCAGAAGCCGCCGCACAGGTCGGAGAAGTCAACTCAGTTCTCGTTATCCCACGCCCACATGAAGACCTCGGTCAGATGGGCCCTTGGATTAAGTAAATCCTGATTGAAGACACGCTAGTACTCGTCATTATGAACATCCTCATCGCCAACCTAGGCTCTACCTCATTCAAATACCGCCTCTACCAGATGGACGGTTCGAATGGTGTTGCAATCGCCTCTGGCGGCTTTGAGCGTGTCACCAATCACGAGGAAGTCATCAATCAAGCCCTGGCCGATCTCATCGACCAAGGCAATTTAAAATCAATCAACGACATTGATGCCGTTGGTTTTAAAACCGTGCTCGGCAAAGATCTGAGCGGTTGTGTTGATGCTGATGATACGGTCATCGCTGCGCTCGAGGGCTTCCGTGAGGTAGCCCCGGCGCATAACCCTCCCTATGCAGAGGGCATCCGCCAATTTCGCCAAATCCTCCCCGATGCACGCCTCGTTGCCCTCTTCGAGACAGCCTTCTACCAGTGGGTGCCTCAGGCAGCTGCTCGTTATGCTGTGCCCAAAGAATGGCATGACGCAGGCATACGACGCTATGGCTTTCACGGAGCCAGCCACAAATTCGTTGCGGAACGCTCAGCTGAGCTGATGGGCCGCGATGATGTCGCTGAATCTGTCCGTGGTCTCTACGTCAACGGCCCCCAGGAGATATCAGGAGAACCACTCCGTGTAATATCGTTCCACCTAGGTGGAAGTAGCTCAGTAACAGGTATTCGCAACGGCGTTGCCATCGGAACTAGTATGGGCTTCTCACCACAGAGCGGGCTCCCACAAAACAACCGCGTCGGCGACCTCGACTCAGGCGCTTTACCCTATGCTAGCAAAGCTCTTGGCATTACCATGGAAGAGGCCGAACGGCAGCTTACCAAAGAATCAGGGCTGCAGGGCGTATCAGGAGTAAGCAATGACCTCCGCGATATATGTGATGCCGCAGAGAGCGGGAACAATGACGCTCAGCTTGCGCTCGATATGCTCATTAACTCAGCACGCCACTGGGCTTCCAGCTACCTCTTCGAACTCGGCGGCCTTGACACCATCGTCTTCACTGCAGGCATTGGTGAAAACAACCCATGGCTACGCACCGCAATCTGTGCTGGCCTCGAAAATTTTGGCGTCATTATTGACGAAGAAAAAAATGCTGCATGCATGGCAAGTGAAGCCGTCATCAGCTCAGACAATTCTCAAGTGAAAGTAGCGGTTATACCGGCAAACGAAGAACTCGTTCTTGCTCGTGAAGTTCACCGCAAAATCAGCTAATTATTTCTACAAACTAACAAACCAAACTAACAACCAAACCAAACAATACCATGGCTAAACAAGCAATAGGAATACTCGAAACCCGCGGCCTCGCAGGCCTTGTTAACGGCACTGACGCTATGCTCAAAGCAGCTAACGTCACACTTGCTGGACCAATGCGCCAAATCGGAAGTGCTATGTGCAACGTCGTCGTCGAAGGTGACGTCGCAGCAGTCAAAGCAGCTATCGACGCTGGTGCATCTGCAGCAGAGCAAATCGGCGAAGTCCTCAGCGCACATGTCATCGCACGTCCTGACGCTGCTACCTCTGATGTGCTGCCTAAGCGCGCTGCTAAAAAGTAAGCTGACTGTTGGCCGACATCGGTCAGCATTTCAACATCTTACCACATAGCAGGCACTTGCCTCACATCTATTAATCCATCATCCCAACCATTACTATGTTTCTCGCAGAAGTTATCGGCCAAGTCGTCGCAACCAAAAAAGACGATAGCATGCAGGGTAAGAAGCTATTTTTGCTTCGCCCCAAGCTCGTAGATGAAAGTAACCCCGCTGCATTTCGCAACGGTGTAAACACCATCGTGGCCGTTGACAATGTGGGAGCAGGTGAAGGTGATTTGGTGATGTTTTGTCAAGGCAGCTCTGCACGTCAGGCTGCCGGCCTTAAGCCTCTCCCAGTTGACGCCGCTGTCATTGCTATCATCGACAGCGTCGATGTCCTGGGAAACAAAGTATACAAGAGTAACTAACACTAACTTTAATCGACTAAGCAGTGAACACCATCGATCAAGACACCCTCCGCAACGTTGTTGAAAACGTCATTCAACAATTAGGCAATCCTCCTGCAGCAGCAAACAACGCACCGACCTCAGCTGCTCCAGCTCCACAAGCTGCCGCATCATCTGCAGATGAATGTTGCAAAGCACCCGGAATCGGAGGCAAACATGGTGTATTCGCACACGTATGCCAAGCATCTGAAGCTGCTCACAAAGCTTTCCTTCAGCTTAAAGAATTAGGTGTTGAAGGTCGCAAACGCGTGATCGAAATCGTCAAAGAAACCTGCATGGCAAACGCTGAGCCATGGGGTAAATTTGAACTCGATGAAACCAAGATTGGCCGCCTTGATCACAAGATCGAAAAACTCCAAATTGTAGGCCATGTCCCGGGTGTCGAATGGCTGGCCCCTAACGCAATGAGTGGTGACAACGGTATCACTCTAGAGGAATTTGCGCCCTTTGGCGTCATCGGTGCTATTCTCCCAGTGACACACTCCGTTCCTACACTCACAGGTAACGTCATCAGCATGGTAGCTGCCGGAAATGCGATTGTGTTTAACCCTCACCCTGGTGGAGCAAAAAGTGCTGTCATGGCGACACGCGCATACAACCAAGCTATCGAAAGGGAACTTGGCATCGACAACCTCATCTGCACGATCGAAGAGCCCACTATCGAAACCTTCGAGAAAATTTGCAAGAACGAGAATATCACCCTGATGGCCATTACTGGTGGTCCTGCAGTCGTCGACGCGGCCATGAAGTCCGGTAAGCGCTCTGTTTGTGCTGGCCCAGGAAACCCTGTTGTAGTGGTTGATGATTCAGCCGATCTCGACAGAGCCGCAACCAACATTATTGCAGGTGCCGCCTTCGATAACAATCTCCTCTGCATTGGAGAAAAGTCAGTCTTCGTAGTCGACTCGGTTTTTGAACCCTTCATGCAAGCTATGGAGCGTGCGGGAGCCACTCGTCTCAATGCCAGCCAAGTAGATAGCCTCACCAACATCGCCTTCGACATCTCGACAGGTGCTGGTGGATGCGCTCAAGCAGCTCTCAATCGTGACCTCATTGGTGTTGATGCTTCAATACTTGCAGGACATGCAGGCATCAGCTCCCCCGCCAAGACAGACCTCGTCTTTGGTGAGACCGATGCCGACCACCCCTTCGTGCAAAAAGAGCAAATGATGCCTATGTTGCCCATCGTGCGAGTATCAGATTTTAAAACGGCAGTAGAACTCGCCAAAGATGCTGAACACGGCTACCGCCACTCAGCAGTGATCCACTCAACTAACGTTGATCACATGACTCACATGGCCAAGGAAATGGACACCACCATTTTTGTCAAAAACGGATCCTCTGTTGCTGGTCTTGGCCTCGGTGGTGAGGGTTACCTCAGTTACTCCATAGCCACCACAACGGGAGAAGGTATCACCACACCAAAGACCTTCACCCGCATCCGCCGTTGCGTCATGGTTGAAAACCTTCGCATCATCTAAACCTTATAAATTAACTCGATAGAATGCTCCACTGCCAAGTTGTTGGAAACGCAGTTGCTACGGCGAAACATCATTCGCTTGATGGCTTCAAAATGCTGCTATGCCAACAACTCGATGCCGAGCAACAACCATCCGGGACTCCCTTCGTTGCCATTGATCTCTTTGGCGCAGGAATACACCAGAAGGTTTTTGTAAGCACCGATGGCATCGGGGCTCGTGATATTGTTCACGATCAACACTCTCCCATTCGTATGTTCATTCAGGGCATTATCGACTAAATCATATGCGTATCGGCCACGTCATCGGAAAAGTTACCATGAGTATTCAGGAAGAAGCACTTCGTGGTGGTCGCTGGCTTGTCGTCAACCCCGTTGATACCGAAGATCTAAACACCTGCATCAACAAACAACCAAGTCTTACTAAGCAATCCTCTCTCATCATCTATGACAACATCGGCGCTGGAGAGGGAGATATCATCGGATTTGTTGAAGGTGCTGAAGCGACAGCCCCCTTTGATGGACCGACCCCCATTGACGCCATCAGCCTCGCCATTTTTGACACTCTTAAATACGTAGCACCTGCCAACTAATTACCCATTTACATCATGAAGAAAGTTTACACTGCAAAAGACATCACCGACCTTATCTCACAGGGCACATCTTTGGACAGCATCCCGGCAGGATCAATCCTGACGCCATCCGCGAAAGATGCTATCAAAGAGCAAAGTGGTGGTTCTGCCAAATCTAGTGTCAACCACACGGCTAGCAACTCAAGCTCAGAGCGCTTTCCCCCACTCCCTCCAGGTGTGCCAACAGTTCCGCCGGAGCCTATTGTGCCTAGCATGGAATATGAGTGGGTCAAAGGTGGAGATCCTAGTAACCCAGAGCAAATTCAGCGCTTTTTCTACTCACCTGAGATCATGCAACTAAAGGACGAGATGATCCGCGTAGCCCGCAAGATGTGGCAACGCAACATGGTTGACGGCAATGGTGGCAACATCACAGTACGGGTTGGAGACAACCTTGTCCTCTGCACCCCTACACTGCGCTCTAAAGGTGAAGTTCAAGCAGATGAAATCGCACTGATCGATTTAGACGGTAACCAGAAAGCAGGTTGGCGCAAGCGCACCTCCGAAGCCAACACCCACTTAGCCATCATGAAAGTGCAGCCTAAGTGCAAGTCTGTGATTCACGGCCATCCACCATACTCAACAGCATTCGCAGTCGCTCGGGTCGAGCCTCCAACATGTCTATGCTCTGAAGTAGAGGTTTTCACCGGTGCGATACGCCTTGTCGAATACCACACACCAGGAAGTCCTGAAATTTGTGAAGCTGTTGCTAAAATAGGTAAAGACAACCCTGCTATCCTACTCGCTAACCATGGAGTCATGGCATGGGGTAGTGACGTTGAGGATGCTTACTGGAAAATGGAAAACATGGAAACAGCCTGCCAGACCATCTGGGTTGCCAGCCAGCTCAACGGAGGGAAACTTCCAACTATCTCTGGCGAGAAAATGCAGGAAATTTTTGAGATCCGTAAATCCATCGGCATGGAAGACCCTCGCGAAGGAATGAAAGAATGCGAACTGTGTCAAAACGACAGCTTCCAACCTGGCACCTACTGCGAGGTCGCACCCGCCGCGCAGGACGTTGGCTCTAGCCTTAACCCCCAAGCAGAGGATCTAGTCAAAAAGCTCACCGATGAAATCGTAGCAAAGATGAGCTAATCAAACACCACCATTTCCTCACCACTAATCATGAAATCAGTTTATACAGCTAAGCAAATCGAAGACATCGTGCTCTCAGGCAAGAGCCTCGATTCTCTTCCAACAGATGCAGTCTTAACTCCGTCAGCCAAAGATTATCTCAAAGAACTGGAAAGCCCTAGTTTTGGCTCAGGCAATAGCAAAGTTGCTGCCAATCGGGCTCTTGATTTAGAGCCTCCGACTCTACCCGATTACGAGTTTAAATGGAGACCAGGAAGTGACCCTAAAACACCAGGAGAGATCCTCGACTTCTTCCACTCACCCGAAGTACACACTCTCAAAGAGCGCATGTGTGATCTGGGCAAACGCATGTGGCAACGCAACTACACCGACGGCAATGGAGGTAACATGACCATCCGCGTTGGAGACAATATAGTGCTTTGCACTCCTACTCTCATTTGCAAAGGCTTCATGAAGCCAGAAGACATGTGCCTTGTTGACCTAGATGGCAAGCAACTCGCTGGACGACGACCAAGGACTAGTGAGTGCATGACGCATCTTGCCATCATGAAACGCCAGCCCAAGTGTAAGGCTGTATGCCACTCCCACCCTCCACACGCTACCGCATTTGCTGTGGCTGGTGTGCGCCCGCCCCTCTGTATGATTCCTGAGGCAGATGTCTTTCTTGGTGAAATTGGCATGGCTCCCTACCGCACCCCAGGAACACCAGATGTTGCCGATATCGTCGGAGAGACTGGTGTTGACCACATGTCCGTATTGATGCTCAACCACGGGGTCATTACATGGGGTGACCATATCGAGGAAGCCTACTGGCGCATGGAGAATACCGAGGCCCTGTGCCGCACCGTTTGGGTAGCCACCCAGCTCAACAACGGCAAAATGCTCACCATGACCGATGAACAAGAGCGTGATCTCATTGAGATTCGTAAGTCATTAGGAATGGAAGATCACCGTGAGCACCTTCCTGACAACCAGCTTTGTAACAACGATCAATTCAGACCCGGTGTTGTCTGCAACTCCAAGTAGGCCACTCAAAAAAAATCTAATCACTATAATAACCAACCGATAATCAAAACATCATGAAAGCAACAATCATAGGCGGCGGTGGCCGTGTAGGATCCAATGCAGCGATCTGTCTGCAATGCGCAGGCGTCGTCTCAGAGATCCAGATCCTTGACGCAAACCAAGATCTTGCAGATGGAGAAGCATTAGACCTGCTTCATGGAGCCTCATGCCTCCATGACCAGCGCATCTATGCAGGCGACTACAATCGAGCAGCAGACTCAGACATCTTCATCATCACTGCAGGCCTTCGCAGAAAGCCTGATGAAACCCGTCTCGACCTCATCAATCGCAATGTGGGACTCTTCTCACAGATTCTCGATAGCATTAAAACAGCGGGCATGAAACAAGACGCGATTGTCTTCGTTGTATCTAACCCCGTCGACATCCTAACCCATCTTGCAGTAAGTTTCCTCGGATTACCGCCGGCTCAGGTCATCGGCTTAGGTACCATGCTCGACACCGCACGTTTCCGCTCGCTGATTGCCAACGACCTCGACCTTGCTCCCACGCAGGTCAAGGCTCTCATCCTCGGTGAACACGGTGATAGCATGCTCCCAGTCTGGTCATCCGCTACGGTCGGAGGCTTACCTCTTACTGGAGTCAAAGGCTGTGATGCTAACTACCAGCGCCAGATCTTCGAACGCACCAAGACAAGTGGCGCTGAGGTTATCTCCCGCAAAGGAGGTGCTGGCTGGGCTGTCGGTGCAACGATTGCTGAAACTGTGCATTCCATCGTGCTCGACAAGAAGCAACTTCTGCCCGTTTCAAGCCTTCAGAACGGCTGCTACGGTCTCAAGGATGTCTGTCTGAGTGTGCCAACCATCGTTGGTCGTGGCGGTGCTGAGAAGCACATTGAGATCGATCTCTGGCCAAAGGAGAAGCAAGCGCTACAAGCCTCAGCACGTGCCTTGAAGGATATGCTCAAGAACGTAGCTTCTGCCTAATTCATTTAGCACAAGTAACTATCAAAAAAATCCCCGCTTGCGATCAGCAAGCGGGGATTTTTCGTTTAAGCCTGCGACTTTGTTTAATCAGCTACGTTGTGACTCTTGTCATGCGCCATGAAGCATCGTAGGCCGTAGAGGGCGATCATCACGAAACATCCCGCTGGCAACCAGAAGGAAGTACGCACTCCATAATCGGTAATCATACCACCTTGCAACTTGGTCAAAACAGCGCCACCCACAATCGACATGATGAGGAAGGCTGAACCAAGTTTAGCTTCTTCAATGGTCAAGCCATTGAGTGCGATACCATAGATCGTTGGGAACATCAGAGACATACAACCTGAGACCAGCACCAGCGAGATCAGGCCTGATTCTCCCTCGAGGAAGATAGCACCCACCGTAAATGCAAAGCCACCGATTGCGAATACCAGCAACATAATGCTCGGGCGGAAAAAACGCATCAAGAGGGTGCATATAAATCGGCTACTGAGGAAAATCACCATGGCGACAATATTATAACCCTGGGCTTCTGATAGACTTAGTCCAACCTGCTCCATACCGTAGTGGATGATGAACGTCCAACACATGATCTGAGCACCAACGTAGAATAACTGAGCAAACACACCCTCAACAAAGCGAGCGCGCTTCAGCAATCGGCCGGTGATTTTCAAGAACGGCGCATCTGGCTTATCCGATTTAAATGAAGGCATCTTCACTAATGCGAATAGCAAGAAAAAGGCACCTACAACGCAGGCAATCACCATATATGGGCCCCTGACATTTCCTAAGTCGGTTTGCTGCAACTCGTTGAACTTTTCAGGTTGGTTCGCGCGCATGGCTTTCATGACGTTAGGGACAGCTCCGTCCAAAGCTCCGGAAACATTGTCGAAATCGGGGATACCATCAGCGTAAACAGCAACCACAGAACCGTCCTTAAGAGTAGCAGACTCCCCCTTCTCACCCAAGGTCGCGCCGTCAGGAAGTTTTGATGCGTCGGTAATAAGATACTGGGTGTATTCAGCCTTACCAGCACTGACATCCTCACGAACCTTCGTGACTTCCAGGGCTGGCGCGAGAACAAGGGAGGCGACGGCCATACCCGTCAGTGAACCTATCGGGTTAAATGACTGTGCGAGGTTAAGACGCTGTGTCGCTGTCTCCTCTGATCCCATTGCCAAAATGTAGGGATTACAGGCCGTTTCAAGGAAAGCTAGACCGTAGGTAATCACGTATGATGCAAGGCAGAAAAGAGCAAATTGAGCCGTTAAACTAGCAGGAATCGTAATCAAAGCTCCCGCAGCGTAAAGGCCAAGACCAAGCATAATTGCCGCTTTATATGAGAATTTCCTGATAAAGAAAACAGCGGGAATTGCCATGCAAAAATAACCCGTGTAGAAAGCAAACTGAAGCCATGACGCTTGCGAAGTGGTGATGATAAAGACTTGCTCAAAAACCTTCACCAAAGGATTGGTAAAATCATTGGCAAAGCCCCACAGGGAAAAGCAACAGGTGGTAAGGATAAAGGTAAGCAAAAATTGCTTTGGCACTACAGGTGGCTTCTTATTTTCAGACATAATATTCAGTAATTGTATATGGATCGTGATTCATCCAAATCAACATAGGGTAAGATTACCCCACGGGTTGGATCATTAACATTTGCGGAATCTACCAATTATTAATGAACTGACCAGAATATTCATCGTTCATTTACAGAATGGCAGTCCACTGCTCAACCCACTCAAAGTAAAACTATTAAAGCATCTTGGGGGCAATCAACCTAGACAGGAGTCACCCCTTTTTTGAGGATAATGTTAGCGTATTTATTGACGTCACCTGTAGCCACGACCGCGTGAGCCTTCTCAACCCTGTCATAAAAGGCAAAACGCTCGAGGCGAGAAATCTTAGGATTGAGCTCGCTGTGACGCTCAATAGCTGCTGCATAGGAGGCCTCTACTTTAGGATCTAAGCTATCGCCTTCAACCGCCTCCATGGTGATCACAGGAGCTGGATCATAAGCATCGAGCTCAAGCAGTGGTAAAATAGCATCCAGCAAATCAGGCACACTCAAGCCATCTGCCCGAATCACTGTATCGTTAAACTGATGACCAGGAAAATGGCCATCCGCAATGACCAGCTCCTCTCCATGACCCATGCGGCACATTACGGCTAATAACTCTGGCGACAACAGTGGCGAGATTCCCTTTAACATAGGACCAATTCTAAAGGCTCACTGATCGCATGCCAGCCAATTTTTCACCCATAAAAAAGTCCCTCTGAATTTCTTCAGAGGGACTTGTGATTGTTTATCGAGCTTGGTTAGTCCAATTAGCTTACCTCACCGCGAGCCATACCTTTTTCCTCGAGAGCTGCTTGCGCTAGGGCAAGGCGAGCTACGGGGATACGGAATGGAGAACAAGAAACGTAGTTGAGTCCTGCGCGAGCGAAGAACTTCACTGATTCTGGATCTCCACCATGCTCACCACAGATGCCGAGCTTGAGGTTTTTCTTCGTCTTACGACCACCTTTAACACCCATTTCAACAAGTTGCCCAACACCCTCTTGGTCGAGACCAGCAAATGGGTTATTGGAGAGCACTTCCGCGTCCTGGTATGCAGGAAGGAAGCTTGAGGAGTCATCACGTGAAAGACCGAGACCCGTTTGTGTCAGGTCGTTGGTTCCGAATGAGAAGAACTCAGCGTGCTTAGCCACTTGAGCAGCAGTGATTGCCGCGCGTGGGATCTCGATCATGGTTCCAACCGTATACTTCAGCTTGGCCTTGGTCAGGCCAAGCTTCTTACGAACGGCTGTTGCTGTCTCATCGATAACCTGCTTCTGGAGTTCAAGCTCACGTGCATAGGCCACGAGTGGCACCATGATCTCAGGGAGAACTTTGGTACCTTTGGCTTGCACTTCGGCAGCAGCTTCGAGAATAGCCTCTACCTGCATCGCTGTAACGGCTGGGTAGCTGATACCGAGACGACAACCACGGTGACCGAGCATTGGGTTCTCTTCGTGAAGTGCGTGGATACGCTTGGTGATGGCAGCGGCGCTCATACCGATCTTCTTGGAGAGGTCCTTCTTCTGAGCGGCATCCATTGTGCCGATGAACTCGTGAAGTGGTGGATCCAGCAAGCGGATAGTAGCTGGGCGACCAGCAAGTGACTTGAAGATGCCAATGAAGTCTTTCTTCATGAATACCTTGATCTTTTTGAGTGCCTTAGCACGACCCGCGTCATCGTCAGCGAGGATCATCTCACGGACTGAGTCGATGCGGTTGCCTTCGAAGAACATGTGCTCAGCACGAGTAAGACCGATACCTTCGGCGCCGAACTTGATCGCCTGCTCAACCTGCTCTGGTGTGTCTGAGTTCGTGCGGACACCAAGCTTACGCAGCTTGTCTGTCCAGCTCATGAGCTCCATGAACTTCTTGTAAGTATCAGAGCGCTTAGCCGCTGCTTTGTTCTCAATAAGCCCTTGGATCACCTGGGATGGTGATGATTTAATACCACCCTTATAGACATTTCCAACGAAGCCGTTCAGTGAAAGCTCGTCGCCTTCTTTAAGAGTGACACCGTTTCCAGAAAGAGTCTTCTTGCTGTAGTCGATGGTCATGCCGTGAGCACCACAGACACAAACTTTACCCATCTGGCGGGCAACGAGTGCAGCGTGTGAGGAAGCACCACCTTCAGTCGTGAGGATTCCGTCAGCGGCAATCATTCCACGAAGGTCTTCCGGTGAAGTAGCCTGGCGAACAAGAATCACTGACTCACCTTTTTCAGCAGCTTTGACCGAGTCTTCCCAACTGAAGTAGATCTTTCCTGATGCAGCACCTGGTCCAGCTGGAAGGCCGCTACCGATTTTCTTAGCTGCTTTCTCTGCCTTGGTGTCAAAGATAGGAGCAAGGAGGTGGCTGAGGTCATCTGCAGGAATTCGAAGAATTGCCTCTTCTTTCTTGATCAGACGCTCTTTAACCATGTCGAGAGCAATGTTCACAGCGGCAAAACCAGTGCGTTTCCCGTTGCGAGTCTGCAACATCCAGAGCTTTCCTTCTTCAATGGTAAACTCGACGTCCTGCACATCTCGGAAGTGCTTCTCGAGTTGCTTACGAATTTTCAAAAGCTCTTTGTGAGACTTCGGAAGATCTTTTGCCATCTTAGCAATCGGCTTCGGAGTGCGAACGCCTGCAACGACGTCCTCACCTTGAGCATCGATGAGATACTCTCCGTAGAAAACGTTTTCGCCAGTAGCTGGGTCACGAGTAAAAGCTACACCTGTGCCAGATGTTTTACCTGTGTTACCAAATACCATTGCCTGCACGTTAACCGCAGTACCCCATGCAGCGGGTATACCATATTTCTGACGGTAAACAATTGCTCGGTCGTTGTTCCATGAGTTAAACACCGCGTTGACAGCTCCTTTGAGCTGGTCGCGTGGATCTTCAGGGAAGTTCTTACCTGAACGCTCTTTGATAAGCTTTTTGAACTCTGCAACTACCTCTTGCAGCTGTTTAGCAGAGAGGCCAGAATCATCTTTAACTTTGGCCTTGGCCTTTGCATTATCGAGAATGACCTCATATGGGTCATGGTGCTCACCAGCTTCAGCTTCAACTTCCATAACGACACTACCATACATTTGCAGGAAGCGGCGGTATGAATCCCAAGCGAACTTGGCGTTACCTGTTTTCTTGGCAAGGGCCTCAACAACTTGATCATTGATACCGAGGTTAAGGATGGTGTCCATCATACCGGGCATGGATTCACGGGCACCGGAACGAACGGAGAGCAGAAGTGGGTTATCAAGGTCGCCGAACTTTTTACCCATTGCCTTCTCCACCTTAGCAATGTTCGCTTCGATCTCTGCATCAAGGGTTTTTGGATAGCTCTTTTTGTGATCGTAATAGTAAGTGCAGACTTCTGTAGTGATTGTGAAGCCAGCAGGAACGGGAATTCCAATCAAGCCCATTTCCGCAAGGTTTGCACCTTTACCTCCTAGAAGGTTTTTTTGTGAGCCGTTGCCATCGGCTTTGCCGCCTCCAAAGAAGTAGACGTGTTGTTTTGGTTTACGCGCAACTTTTTTACGAGTCTTGCTAGTGGTTGCCTTAGAGGCAGCTTTCTTTGCGGTCTTGCTTTTAGCAGTAGCCATCTTATATTAATTCGGTTTGTTTGTTAGATGAAAGATGCACAACTTAAGATGCTCACTTTCAGAAATTAAGAGCGCGCAACATAGCAAGACAGCGTATTCGGTCAAGTGCCTGTGCAGGTTTTTATACCGCCCAAAAGCCATAAATGACAATGCGGAGGAAATCCATCACTGAACTATCACAAAGTCACACACCCTACTGACATACGATGCTCCCAACAGGCTCAACCCATGTCACAACCACAAACCAAACAACTCAGGTCTGCGAGCATGGCATTTAGCCATGATGATTACTAATTGCTAATTACCGAAGACGGTCTTTTGAGGCACCTTAATCGTATCTCCGGGATAAATAGGCACCCTCATGTCTTTGGCCAACCTGATGTTGTAGACACCTTTTTTGGCCCCTCCTCTATGTAGCTCCACTCTTTTGTCTGAACCAAAGGTACTGGCACCGCCTGCAGCAGCAACTGCTTCAAAGAGCGTCATTCCCCTTGTGTATGAAATAGGCCCAGGGCTACCCACAAAACCACCTACCGTAACGATTTGGGCATCAATTTGTTGAGCCGCTTCATCCTTATTAGAAATAACTTGGATGCGCGGATTGACATAAATTTCAGCATCCCGGTAAGCCCTCTCGATATTGCGTGCTAGATTCGCGCTTGAAAGACCGCTCGCTCTAATTGCATCTCGTAATAGAGGCAAATAGATGAATCCTTTGGCATCGACAGGGTAGCCACCATCAAACTTTGCTTGCTCACCGGCAGGCACTCCTTTGATCGAAATATTAAGTGTTGTATTCGATGAAATCGTGGCTGCGTGTAATTTGGTCAAGGGTATGGCCAAAAGGACAGACATCAAAACGGTGATATGGATAATGGTGCTCATGGTCGTGATGCGTTGAGTCATTAGTATTAGTATTTTATTATTGAGGATAAGTAACTGTGTTCAACTCGCAAATAGCAGCTTGCTAATAAAGGTCTTCTTCATTCTCAGTCGATACAGGCTCTGCCTGTCTCTTAACTGGACTACTCTGGGGCAGCTCTTCGCCCGTGCTAGGCGCATAATAAGTGTAGTAACTGGTATAATATTGGTACTGGTTATCACTGCGCACATCAACATTGTTGAGCACAACTCCTACGACCTGACCACCAACATTTTCCACTGCTTGCTTCACCCTCACCAACATATTACGTGGTAATTTTCGGTGCTGCACAACGATCATAGTAAGGTCAACCTCACTGGCTAATACAGAGGCATCGCTGACGCCAAGAATTGGAGGTGAGTCAATCAATACGAGATCAAAGCGTTGCTTTACGTCTTGGATAAGCTCGGACATGCGCCGCGAGTTAAGAATTCCAGCAGCATCCGCGGGAAGAATACCAGAAGGCATGAAATAAAGGTTATCAACTGGCGTTTGGAGGATCACATCTTCTAGTAAAAGATCTGTCGTTAAGTAGTTAGTAAGACCCACTGAATTGCTAATATCAAAGAAGGTATGCAAGCGTGGCCGGCGTAAATCCGCATCAATCATCAGCGTCGTGTAGCCCCCTTGAGCGCAGACATAAGCCAAATTAACAAGTGTAGTAGACTTACCTTCACCTGCACCACCAGATACCACGGTGATGGCATTATCCTCTGGGTTTTTGCGGTTAAATTCGATGTTGGTACGCAATATACGATAAGCTTCAGCATCTGGACTAAGTCCACTTTGCTTGTGTAGAACTCCTACATCTCGAGGGATTACAGCGAGTACAGAAACCTTAAGAAAACGCTCAACATCTTCCAAGCTTTTCACAGACGTATCCATGTATTCTAAGAAGAATGCAATACTGGCACCAAACACCAGACCCACGACAGCACCCAATGCCAAATTCATGGGGATATTGGGACTGACAGGGGTATCATTGATCACGGGAACTTCATGAACGATGATGTTCGTCGGGTTCATCTTTGTCTTGGTTTTCTCCGAGTTATAGGTCCTCTCAAGTCCCTCCTTCAAATCAAGCGCTCTGTCATAATCATGCCGTGCCATGTTGTATTCAGAGTATCCTCGTGACTTCTCCGTTCCCTGGCTTTGGTATGCTTCAACCACACCCTTCAACCCTTCCACCTTTTTATCTAGTATATCAAGGTTGTGCTTCAGCGCCTGTTTTGCGTAGTTAGCTTTTCTCGTTAAGCTTTTCTCAAGGCCCACAATTATTTTCTCCTGCATTTCTACATCAGGATGCTTGGCGCCAAAACCTGATGCACGCATCTTATCAAGATCCCTTTTAGCCTCCTCAAAGCGGTTATAATCCTGCTTGAATCCGACATCCGGAAGTTCAGCTGCAACAGCAATCAGATCGGCTTGATCAACGGCCAAGAGCTTATTGATCTGAACCGCAATAGCATCTCTTTTTCGGTTCGCGTCATAGAGGTCGTTATCCGCCTTCTCCTTTAACGGAAGCGTGCTACCAATGGTCTTTCCTCCTTTTTCGTCTTCGACAAAGATGAGTCCATGTTTCTCTGCTAAATCCTCTACCCGCTTGCGCAACAATGTGATGGTGTCATTTTGATTGATCAGCTCAATCTTGATGGCCTTGAGCTGCTCACTACGGGCACTTCGTTCTAGAGCATTTCGACGCTCTCTGTATGCCTCATATACGGCCTTCGCAATTTCTTGGGCTTCTGCTTTTTTGCCATGTCTCACAGATATTTCGATGATGTCTGTACCACGTCTCTGGCTCGTTCTTACGATTCCTCTGAGCTGACGCAATACCGCCTTTCTGTCTTGCCCCCACCTCGACTCAAGCTGAATTTGATCGATAGCTATACCCAGAGTTTCAGGCGCAACAATGATCTCAAATTGAGTGTTCATAAACTGACGTGACACTCCTACCCCACTTTTAACACCTCCCAGGGTCGGATCAATATCAACGATCGGCTTCACTTCTACCAAAGCAATACTTTCGTATTTTTTGGGCATCACATAGGTGATCACTGCTGCGGTCAGAAAAACGAGTAAAAATGTAAGCAGGATGACCCCGTAACGGTTTTTAAGAATCTGCCAGTAGTCTATGGCTTGTTGGGTAGCCTCGCTTTGATTAGTGTTATGCATCTTACAACTTAATATTTAAATCGGTTAAGACTCCCCGTAATTTAGAGGATGATACCTTAGCATCTATGAATAAGGCACAAATTGTATCTAACTTTATTTTAAATTATACTTTTGTAAATAAAAAACCGCTCAAATGTAACATTTGAGCGGTAAAAGATAAATATAGGTCCTATTTTTTAAAACTCGGCTCTGACACCCAGAGAGACACGATTACGGTCGTAGGTTCTGTTTTCTAGGTCAGAATCGCTATCAGTCCAGTTGTATGAACCTGTGAGGTAAAATACATCGTTCAACCTATACGAAAATCCAAGATAAAGATTCAAGAGATCGGTTTGCGCATCCGCAACTGGGTCGATAGTATCTGAACGCCCGTCCTGCATGTCCATGAAGATAATGTTAGCTCCACCCTGCAAGGATAAATCAGGCGAAATCATGTAGTCTGCTGAGACACCCACACGCAATGTGCTATTATTGTCGAACGTACGATCAGTGAAACTAGTACCGTAATCCTCGATACTGTAACGTGCAAATGAACGTATGCTGAGCTGGTCATTCATACGGGTTCTCACAGCAGCCTCGGCAAAAGGCGTGTTTTCATCTTCTCCATCGGCAACATCTCGTAACTGGACACCGGCCTTTACAGCAAATACAGAGGTCGGGCTGAATCGATGTTCGGCACCGAGTGTGATAAACTGGTTGGTAGAGTCACTCGCAGTACCACTGGCATCAGTTTCACTGTAGCGATAGTCTAAAGTCCAGACCGTTTGATCTGATGTTCGATAACGAAACTGATTATAAAGACTAAAAATAGTGCGGTCGTTGTCTGACGCTGAGCCCTCATCACCATAAAGAACCTCACGCAAGGTAACTCCGGTATAGGTGGCGAAGGCCCTAGTCCAACGATAGCCGATTGCGTTGTCAGTTTGGTAGTGGAAATACTCCTCTAGCTGGCGATCCGTAGAAAAGCCGTAGCTGTAATCTGGCTCTAATTCATAAGCCAAATAGTTTCTGCTGCTGATACGCAACCTTTCATTAATACGATGGGCTAGATTAATACCTAAACGAGCTTGCGTATAGATATCATCAGAATTTGGAGCCTCCAGCGAATCTGTATAGAAATTACCTCCAAGCCGAGTAAAAATGTCCCACGTTGTTTGAGGTGTGATACTGACAAGAGATGCTCCAACGTAAGCATTGATCGATGATGCCTTATCATCGGCACCTTGCCCAAGCCCAGCAGTGGGCGTCACATTGTCGTCATAATTGTATGAAACTCCAGCTGACCATGAGATTGGAGAGCTTTCCAATGCTTCGTCGTTTGGTGCTATATCGTAAAGACCCTGACCGTGTGCAACACCAGCGAGGGTGAGAGTTGCCGCAGTAAGCGTGTATAATTTTTTCATGGGTTATTGGTGGGGGTTATTGTTTGTTGACAGGCTTGCCAGCCATACAAGTGATCACGAGGCACTCAATGCGCCGAGTTGATACCATGAACAGCTTCAACTGGGATCTGGATTGATCGTAGACTCTTGTGTTGTCAGCTCTGGGTTTGATACCGTTGGAGGCTGTAGTCCCGGAGGGAAAAGTGGAAAACCACCAGGGCCGCCGGGGGTAGGTCCCACTGATCCTTGACCTGGGAAATCCAATGGGTTGATCGGAGTCGTCAGTGTGTTGATAGGAGCAAACGGCGGAGCCGCTAAGACTTCCATCCCACCGCCACCAGCTGCGGCAAATTTAGTGAGAATAATTTGCACCTCGGCGATAGCATCTGGAGCCACCGCTACTGCGCATTGGCTAACGATGCCAACTTTATTGGGGGCTGCCTCAGTAGCAGCTTGGACGATCTTGGCAACAAGATCCTTGTCTGCGTTGGATGCTACAATAGCCGCTTTGACAATCTCACAGGCAGCAGCTTCATGCTGAGCGAGCTGGGATGAGACAATTTCAACGACTTTGCCGGGCTGGGCGGAAACACTTTGCTTAACTGCTTCTGCGACTAGGTCGGCATTTGTTTGTTCAGCTTGGGCTGAAATGGTGAGCGATAGGATGACTGCTGAGCAGACCGTCATTGCGAATACTTTCACTTGGTTGTCCTTTCTTAACTGGGGTTGTGTAAACCAGAACAAAATGAATCATGGGTTAGAATAACCACATGTATTATTCTGGATAAGCGGGTAGCGGGAATCGAACCCGCATAATCAGCTTGGAAGGCTGGAGCTTTACCATTAAGCTATACCCGCTCAATGGGTAATTATTTAATCCTAATTTCAGCACTCAAGCAAGTTTTAATTCGCCAATTCGACTGATTCTTTTAAAAAATAAGCCTCAAATTGAATTGTCATTAATTGTTTATATTTAATATATGCTAAGGTGTTGTATGATCTACATGATAAATAACTGACCCTTAGGAATCTACAGACCTAGCAACGCGGCTAAAGACCTGTGGGATGATCTATAAAACACGCATCGACATCAAATTGTCTTTGTAAGTGGGTCGACAGGGCCTTTACCCCGAATACCTCGGTGGCATAATGCCCGCCGTAAATGACATTAATCCCCAACTCCTCCGCCATCGAAAAGCTCCAATGCGGCCCTTCACCAGTCACAAAAGTATCAATACCGTAGGCGGCTATGGCCTCAACTTCAGAACCTGCTCCACCAGTAATGACTCCTACCTTACCCGCGGAGTCACCCCCTCCTCGGCACAGGTGAACATCACTTGATACAGCACTCTCCGTGGAGGATACCAATTCCGCGATGGTCATATTCATTTCCTGGCACAGACCAAGCTGTATGCCCTTCCAGTCAAAAAACTCCTCTGCATCATTCATGCCTATCGCATCCGCCAACTGCTTGTTATTCCCCCAAACGGGGTGCACATCCAACGGGATATGGGCGCTGTAAAGTGCCATACCCGCATCAAGGGCAAGCTTGATCTTCTTGTAGAAAGGCCCCGTTAAGGTCTGAGCTCCCTGCCAAAACATTCCATGATGCACCAATAACAAATCGACACCCTCTGCAATTGCTTTTTCAAAAACAGGCAAGGATGCATCCACGGCTGCTCCAATTTTTTCGACCTTACCGTGGTTTTCGATCTGCAATCCATTCATTGCCCCAGGATAATCAGGGATATCCCCCAGCCTGAGTTCACGATTGAGATAATCTGTCAGCTCACACAAATTTGCCATGCCAAGACACTACTCATTAAGCGGTATAATCCCATTCAAAAAATGACGTGTTTGTTTTCTAAGAAAATGCTCAACGACAAGATCAAAGAGATATTGCCGTCAGAACATCTGAACAAATTTAGGGCTCAATGAGTAACTCCTTCTTCAGGAGATGCTCCAGCGTTTCACGGTCTTTGGTTTTTCCATTCAATAAAACCGATTCCTTGATGAGTAGCTTAGGCAAAACCGGTGTATCTTTTACCAATGAAGCATAATCAGTGACATTTTGCTGCAGCACAGCTTCCACCCACGAGCCGTCGACCGCGTTCAACCTCTCTGGATCAACCATGCTGTATGCAATTGCCTCGGCAACTTCATAAGGCTGCTGACAGCAATCAAAGAGATTCTGATGAAATTCAGCGAACACCTCCGGCTGTGCCTTCCACACCCTCAGCGAGAGCCTGGCCAGCTTGCAGGCATTGGGGTGATCTTTGAGGCCAGCTGGCATATGTGCATTGCAACCCCGCTCCAGCGGCACTGCTAGGACAACCACTGCTAACTGGCTGGGATACCTTGATATCAAATCATCAAGATACTCGTGTGTCGCTAGACATGCCTCACAGGTGTAATCAAAATACTTAACCACTACATGCTTGGCATCTGGTCTTCCCAGATGCGGTAATGACGCGACACGATATGATTTGGTATCAGCCATGAAATACACCAAACGCCCCTGCCCTACTGAGTGAATATCAATACCTACAGGGGTTTTCGGCTTCAACTTATCTGTTGAAGATTTCTCCAAACGATGTGTATCTGGAGCCGGTCCATAATGTTGAACGAGTGCCAAACTTCCGACCAATATCACAGCTGGCAATAAAGTCCTTATCAAGCCACGCCTCGGACCCTGAGCTCGGGATATCGATGTGAGAAAAATTAATGCTATGCCGATTCCTAATCCGTGCATCACCATACAGTAGGAACAAATCGTATGTAGTATGAAGACTTGTAGGCCAATAAACCAGACAGCAGCAGACAGTATTATCCATGCGAACAAGGACTGCAGCCAAAACACCCATTCGCCTCGCATCCTCAAACTTATGATCATTGTCAGATACAGCAGGCATGAGAATACACTCACGGGAATATAACCCATCACCATGGACCACTTGCTCCCAAGAATATTCAAGCAACCGCTGTCAGCACCGCACCCAGCCAAGCTGTCAATGTTACCAGTCCATTTTTGAATAGTGAGCCACAAGCTCAGCATTAGTGCTGTCACAGACAGCACTAATAAAATCCATCTTGTTGCTGGCTTCATTTACCAAGTTATGTGGCTGGTGGTTATATAAGGTGGCTAATCGACTCCAGTTCACACATTATTTCTTTCGTGTAGAGTTGCCTTTTTCGTCAAGGCGCACCCAGTCTTCGCCATCTTTATTTCGTCGCCATGCGTTGATAGCAAACAAAAGAGTCAAAGCTAAAAAAAAGAGTGCCGACTCCATGAGGAAAGGACTCGTAATCCAAGCGAGAAACATTCTGCCTAATTCCCCAGAAAAACCGGGCAGGTATGCCGATGCTGCAATAACACCGAGACAAATAAAGAAAAACACAATCAAGCTTGAACCAATTAAGATATGTTTCTTGTTTTCCTCCATCAGATTAGGTGGGTAGAATTGCAGCTTTTCATTTTAGTTCGACATGCTTGTGCATCACGCATGTGTTTACTAATGAATAATTCATTCACGCATTGGGAGCACAAAATTGCAACCAGAGTTTTGCCTAAAAGTACCGGGAACAGGGGTCGAACCTGCACGCCCAAAGGGCACTAGATCCTAAATCTAGCGTGTCTACCAATTCCACCATCCCGGCTTGAGGCAGGCAGAACCTATGGGACTAATCTCATCATGGCAATCGCTTTCTTTGCCAAAATGTAATCACTAGACAACAGCTAGCGCATTCTCCATTGCCTCCAGAGTAGTATCGATTTCATCATCACCGTGTGCAGCGCTGATGAAGCCGGTTTCGTATGGGCTGGGTGCCATATAAATACCTTGATCAAGCATCGAGGTGAAAAACTTTCTGAACGCAGCTGAGTCAGCCGACATCACACTATCAAGATCTACAATCTCACGATCGGTGAAAAACAGACAAAACATCGAGCCCACACGGTTAAACTGATAGTTCAGCCCCTTTCGCTCAAGTATTGAGCGTATACCGGCTTCCAACCTAGCGCCAAGATGCTCCAGCTTAGCATAACCATCAACACGCACCATTTCAGATAATTGAGCCAGTCCTGCCGCCATCGCAAGCGGATTACCACTCAGGGTTCCCGCCTGGTAAACCGGGCCATCGGGCGCAAGGCAGTCCATGATCTCGGCTCTGCCACCAAAAGCACCCACGGGTAGACCTCCCCCAATCACCTTGCCCATCGCGGTTAGATCCGGAGTTATTCCCTCGAGCTCTTGAACTCCGCCCTTGGCCACGCGGAAACCTGTCATCACTTCATCGAAAATGAAAACCGAACCGTAATCACATGTTATATCGCGTAGTCCTTGCAAATACCCTTCACGAGGAAAAATAAGTCCAGCGTTTGCAGGGTAGCTTTCCACAATGACGGCCGCAATTTGATCCCCCATCGCTTCAAAAACCGCCTTCACCCTTTCAATATCATTGTAGGGAAGGGTTATTGTCTCTGCTGCAAATGCAGACGGGATGCCTGCTGAGTCCGGCTCACCATGGGTCAAGGCCCCAGATCCTGCCGCTACCAATAAGCTATCAACATGACCATGATAACATCCTTCAAACTTAATCACCTTATCTCTGCCAGTGTATCCACGAGCGAGGCGAACAGCACTCATCGTTGCCTCGGTTCCTGAATTGACCATTCTCACCTTCTCAACCGACGGCACCCAATCTACAATCAACCGTGCCATATCAACCTCATAGGGGTTGGGAATACCGAATGAGACCCCCTCTTTTGCGGCCTTATTAACCGCTTCAATCACACACTCAGGCGCGTGCCCCAAAATGGCGGGCCCCCATGTACCGACATAATCAATCATCCAATTGCCATCAACATCCTCAATGCGGCTGCCTTTTGCACGCCTGACAAAAAAAGGCTCACCATCAACATTACGGAATGCTCGTACCGGCGAGTTGACTCCACCTGGAATCAATTCTTTAGCAGCTTTGAAAAGTTTCTTAGAATTTATGTTTTTATTCATACCTAGTCTCATTCAGATCGAACAGCCTCTACCGTTCGTATAAGCCCAAACAACCTGCTTTGCGAAAGCTTGGTTGGCAAGGTTTCATACCATAATGCGTTTCATACAATCAGCAAGTCATCATAAGCTTAGCTCAAAAAAATGGTAGCCGCACCCATCAAGGCCTACTGAACAAAAAAGTAGTTAATCAGTTTCCAAAACATACTCCAAAAGCATGCTTTGCAGCAGCAGATAAAACCTATTTCGATAGTAGGCACTCTTTATAACTGGATCCGCATCATCTAAATCATTGCTATTGCTAAGCTCTTCCAGATCGTATCTTGCGTGCATCGACAAGCGCACCTGATTAATAGCCCCGTACCATTGTTCAGCATCAGTAGGCGAAATAAAAATGGCAGGCTCATCACTCGTGCGTGCTTTTTCAATGGTGCCAGCTACAGCCTTTACTTGGCCTCGAAAGTCCTCTTCTAAATCAGGAACAACGTATTCATTCCACTCGCTATCTTGATCCATTAAATCTGCGAGAGACGCAGCAAGGTGCGTTGGGCGATCCTCATCAGAGCAGATTAATTCTAACTCTTGCCAATCTATTTCAGATTCAGGAATGATACAAAGCCCTCCATCAAGTGTTGGCAAAATTTTCATCCCGTTTTTTCCATAGTAGTTTGAAGTTGTAAGCTGTGAAGTTGTTGAACATAAAGTTCGGCTTTTTCACGAACACCTGTCCACACGACAGAACGCCCTTGCACATGCACCTCCATCATCAAGGTTTCTGCTTTTGCTTGGCTATACCCAAAAACCTTTTTGAAAACCATGGTTACATATCCCTGCAGATTGACGGGATCATTCAAAACAACAACATTCCACGGCAAATCAGACTGCTTCTGTATTTGCTGTTTTTTCTGAGTATCGGGTGTCGTGCTTGACATGCCTGCATTAAACAAATGATTGATTTACTCTATTCGACCACCTCGCAATCTGTCGAAGAAAAAACCCACTATGATGAAGGATGTGCGCCCGCACTGAGCCCTCTACTGACTCCCCATGTCGATGAACGCACGCCCCAAGCCTTTAGATACGTCCCCAGCCACCAGTGATTGAATACTCTCAACACCATGGCTAATCGCCAACTCCGCAGCACGACCGGCTAACCAAGCACCCATGCGTGCTGCATTCTGAGGCTCCAAGCCCTGAGCCAACAATGAGCTAATGATACCTGTTAGTATGTCCCCTTGGCCACCACTTGCCATTCCAGGGTTTCCAGTTGTGTTAAAATATACGGGTGAACCTGAGCGCGCTATCAGGGTGTGGGCTCCCTTCAGCAATAAAGTTGTTCGATCGTAGCGTTTAGAGAAAGTCCTTGCGATATCAATTCGATCCAATCCAGCCCACTCTGGAAATAGCCGAACCAACTCACCAGGATGGGGTGTAAGAATAAAATGTGGGGCCATCCATTTCTCAGCACCAGCATCCGCGATGCGATTCAATCCATCCGCATCGATTACAACAGGGATACTCATACGCTCAAGGAGCTGAAAAAAACCATCATCAGACTCTGTGTTACCCCGCCCAAGGCCCGGGCCTATGGCAAAGGCATCAAATTCGGCTGGATGAATTTCTGCAAGGGACGAAATCGGCCTCAGCATGACTTCTGCTGGTAGCATCGGAGCAAGCAATGGATAAGTAGCCTGATCAGCAAACAATGTAACCAAACCAGCGCCTGAGCGAAGTGCTCCAGTGGCACACAATACCGCCGCCCCTAACATGCCCGGAGAACCAGCCAAAATACCCACTCGCCCAGCATCACCTTTATGGTAATCATGGTCTCGCCGTGGCAATATACCTTCAAGCTGATGCACGTCATTGAGGCACAAATCACCACCGTCTGGGACAGGTAGCTCATCAAGTGGAATAAGCTCGATAGAGCCTGTGTAATTCACCGCCGTTGAAGCGAACAACCCCCGCTTAGCTACACCGATCGTTAATGTGAGGTCTGCCTTCACAGCCCCTTCATAAACTTCTCCTGTATCCCCATTGACCCCCGATGGAATATCCATTGCCACTGTATGAGCTGACTGCGTGCTACGCATCTCATTTACCCAAGCAACCAGATCTGCCAGGGGGGCTCGCAATGGACCATGTGCACCAATACCCAACAAACCATCTAATAACACCACGGGGTGGTCTGCCGTGGAAGCAACTACAGGCTGATTTACAGGGCAATCGCCCAATTCGCGAATTTTCTTGCGAGGCAAAGCTCCAAGTTCAGTACTTTCGTGCAAACAACGTATACCAACGTTCCAGCCCGCATTGGCCAAGTATCTAATAGCAACCAACGCATCACCGCCGTTGTTACCAGAGCCTATACAGGCAATCGCTGTTCCCGGCCCTGAGAAGCGTCGCATGATGGCCTGAGCAACGCCTCGGCCAGCCTTCTCCATCAAGCCCTCTGGTGTAGCCCCATCTTTAAAAGCCTGTTCCTCGAGCTCTCGCATTTCTGCACATCCTAAATTACCCATAGACGTAGCTTATTTAACCACAAAAAATCATCATGACGATCAGCAATTTTGATCAGGTGCTTTGATAAAGGAGGCATCTAAATAAAACATGCCAGCAAGTAATAAACTTGCCGGCATGCTGAGAGTTAAATGAAATAAGAGAACTCCTACTTTTTCTTTACTAATTTTTCAAGGCTTTTGACCACACCAACATCTTCGAGAGTGGTCATGTTGCCTGTTGCTTTTCCCGTTGCTACAAGCTCTTTGAGTAAGCGGCGCATGATCTTTCCTGAACGAGTTTTTGGTAAAGCAGGTGTGAAGTAAACATCATCCGGCTTAGCAATGGCACCGATCACTTTACCAACGTGATTTCGCACCTCTTTGAGCAACGCATCTGTGCCGTCGATTCCCGTCTTTAGGGTTACAAAAGCAACCACCGCTTGACCCTTGATGTCGTGTGGCCGGCCAACAACCGCAGCTTCAGCCACGGCTTTATGCGCCACAAGCGCACTTTCAACCTCGGCAGTGCCTAAACGGTGACCAGAAACATTGAGCACATCATCAAGGCGGCCAACAATCCAGAAGTTACCCTTCCTATCACGACGAGCCCCATCACCTGCAGTGTACATGCCAGGGTAATCGCTCCAGTAGGTGTCTCTGTAACGTTTTTTGTCACGATAAATAGTGCGTAACATACTTGGCCATGGCTTGCGGATCACCAGCCTGCCACCTTCATTAGCTTTACACTCCTGACCTGCCTCATCAAGAATTGCAGCGTCTACACCGAAGAATGGCACAGTGGCTGTGCCCGGCTTGATAGGAGTGCAACCTGGGATTGGTGAAATCATAATTGAACCTGTCTCCGTCTGCCACCAAGTATCAACAATCGGACAACGGCCCCCACCTATTTTGTTGTAATACCACATCCATGCTTCCGGGTTAATCGGCTCACCTACTGTCCCCAAAAGACGTAGCGAGGACAAATCATGCTTATCAACTAATTCATCACCCGCTTTAATAAACGCACGTATCGCTGTTGGTGCAGTGTAGAAAATGGTCACTCCGTATTCCTCAATGATCTGCCAAAAACGAGAGAAATCCGGAAAGTTGGGAGCACCTTCATACATTACTTGAGTAACCCCGTTGAGCATCGGCCCATAGGTAATATAGGAGTGCCCGGTGATCCAGCCAACATCGGCCGTGCACCAGTAGACATCATCATCACGCATATCGAAAATGTATTTACAGGTCGCATAGGTATTCACCATATAGCCGCCCGTAGTGTGTAATATGCCCTTGGGCTTACCTGTTGATCCTGATGTGTATAGAATGAACAAGGGGTGCTCACTATCAAAGAACTTGGGCTTGTGTGTCCCCGGAACCTTAGCCGTTTCATCATGCCACCAAACGTCACGCCCACGTTTCATTTTGACCTTATTATCAGTGCGTTTGAGCACGATTACTTTTTTGACAAACTTGTCGCGCTTCAAAGCCTCATCGACATTAGACTTGAGGTCAATAACACTACCACGGCGCCAGCCACCATCAGCAGTAATCACACAGCTCGCCTCCGAGTCATCCAAGCGATCTTTGATAGATTCGGCAGAGAAACCACCAAAAACAATCGAGTGAACTGCGCCAATACGAGCGCAAGCAAGCATCGCAATACTAGCCTCAGGAACCATGGGCATGTAGATAAGCACACGGTCTTTCGACTTCACACCATTGGCCTCAAGCACGTTGGCAAAACGACTTACCTCACGCTGAAGCTGACTATAGGTGATAGTACGTTTGTCGCCAGGCTCACCCTCCCAGAGAAATGCTGCTTTGTTACCGCGTCCTTCATCGACATGGCGATCAACACAGTTCACACACACATTGGTCTTTGCTCCAACAAACCATTTGGCATATGGCGCCTTCCAGTCGAGCACCTTGCCCCACTTCTTACCCCAATGAAGTTCTTTCGCTTCTCGCGCCCAAAATAAATGGGGCTTCTCGACAGACTCCTTATGCATGCGCTTGTATTGCGCCATGCTGGATATCCGAGCTTTTTTAGAAAATTCTTTCGACGGTTTAAATTCCCGATCTTCGCTAAGATGGCTTTCGATATTTTTACTCATAATAAGCTATTCTGATTGGCTATGATTTGCCAAACTTAGACAGCTATTGAGCAGAGGACAATCTACTTTTTGCGTCGACGAGATACTTTTTTAGCTGCTCGTTTGAATTGAGATCTTGATGATTTGCGTCCCGCCGTTTTTGTTGCCGCGCGTTTGGTTTGCTTGCGTGTTGTTTTACGCGCAGTCTTGGTGGCGTTCTTGCCCCCTGTCTTGCGAGGAGTGCGCCTTCTTATCGCCCGAGATACGTCATCAGGCACCTTTCGCTGTGGTGGATTTTGACCAAGGGCCTCGACTTCTGACTCATCCAAATGACGCCAGCGGCCAAGATCGAGTCCATTATCTTGAAGCATGCCAATGCGGATACGAACCAACTTAGTTACTTTGAGATGCAGTGCATCAAACATATAACGAATTTGACGTTTCAATCCCGTTTCTAATACCACCCTGACTCGTCGTGGAGAAATACGGCGCACAGATTTAGCCTTTGCCCTTCCCTCAGGAGTATGAACCCCCTTCACAAGCTGATCCATCACCTCGTTGGCAAATGCCTGATTGAGAGTAACTAGGTATTCTTTCTCCACCTTATGGCCTGGATGGGTCAGCTTCAGGGCTAGATCACCATCATTGGTAAGTACTAATAACCCTTCAGAATCCTTATCGAGGCGGCCAACGTTTTTTAGGTGCTGCAATTTGGGAGGCAAAATATCGTAGATTGTCTCCCTACCAAGTTCATCTTGAGCGGTGCAAACAAGGCCTGCCGGCTTATTGAGTAAAATCACCTCTGTGCTTCGCGGACTGACGTGTTTACGGCCCACGCGAACCACGTCATCAGGACCAACCTGAGTCGCTGGATTATCACAGCGACTATTGTTAACAAAAATCTTCCCCTCTTGGATGAGCGTATCACACGCGCGACGAGATCCAACACCACATGAGGCGAGATACTTATTGAGCCGAGTGCCTTTGGCTTGCTGTGACATAGTAGTTCAGTGAAAAGTTGAGTAAAGATGATGACATCAATATGATCGAAGCAAAGAAAACCCGCCCGATGATTTTCATGGGGCGGGTTGAAAAGTGTTGCAGCAGTGCGTTGTGGTTATGCCTCAGGCTTTGTTTTGGGAAGGCCAATTGGGCTCTTACCTTTTTGCCATTGACCGCGCTCCTTGAGCAATTTGATACGCTCGAAACGTTTGAGGACAGAACGCTTTCCACCGGCTCCGCCGGTTGCTTTGAGTGATGAATGTTTAGACATAGCTTTTGGGTTGTGCTGTGTAGTTTAAAATAAAGATTAACGCTTAGAGAACTGGAACTTCTTACGAGCACCAGGCTGACCGTATTTCTTACGCTCTTTCTGACGTGGGTCACGACGCATGAGGCCAGCTTCTTTAAGTGCAGGGCGAAGTTCTTCGTCGTGATCACAAAGTGCACGCGAAATCGCCAATCGAATGGCTCCGACCTGTCCGGCAATACCTCCACCTTTAACGGAGACTTTGACATCGAATTTGTTGACCAACTTGGATTTTTGGAAGGGCTCAAGAACTGAGTTTTGCAGAGTCACTGTTGGCACATACTCCTCGAAAGGTCGGTTGTTGACAGTGATTCTTCCGGTTCCTGAGGTGACCCAAGCACGGGCAACTGAGGATTTGCGACGGCCGGTGGCAGTATAAGTAGTAGCTTCGCTCATGAAAATAATTTGGTAAGATGTTTGTTAAGTGGCTTGATAACTATGAGTTACTTGATTTCGTGCACCTCAGGCTGTTGGGCATCGTGTGAGTGATCAGACCCGACGACAACTTTGAGCTTTTTGAAAATAGCATCACCAAGCTTGTTGTGGGGAACCATTCCGCGGATGGCGCGCTCGAGCAATAACTCTGGGCGGCGGGCGCGAACCTGTTTGGGGGTCTCGACTTTTTGGTTACCAACGTAACCTGTGTATCGAGTGTAGATTTTCTCGCCTTCTTTGTTGCCCGTGAGTACAACTTTTTCAGCGTTAGTAATTATAACAAAATCACCCGTATCAACGTGAGGGGTGAAAATTGTTTTGTTTTTACCGCGCAGTAGGTTGGCGGCTTCAACAGCGACTTGACCGAGCACCTTGTTTTGGGCATCGATCACATACCATTTGCGCTCTACATCTTGAGCTTTGGCTGAAAAAGTTTTCATTCGTTTTTTATGTTTATTGTTGGTGACTTGCGCAGCCCACTGAGGGGCAAAACAAATCGGCTTCCCAGGATGAAATAATCCATCCACCTCACATCGAGGGGCGCGCAAACTAGGAGTGAGCTGATGACATGTCAACCCAAATCTCGCCGAATCTGCGGTGTTTAGCACAATTACGCGCCTCTGGGCTGACTTGAGGGGGCAATTGACAAAATCACCTTATTTAAGCATGATTGAGCTTGTGCAAGATCAGGAGGAAAGTTCAGACCAAGCAACCAACCCGTCCAATAAGCTGACCTTCAAGGAAAAGCTGTGGGAAATCATCTTTGAGGCCGAGACTCCATCCGGTAAATTTTTTGATGTTGCTTTGCTTTGGCTGATCGGCGCGTCAGTATTAGCTGTCATGCTGGAGAGTGTGGCGTCGATTGATCAGCGATACCGAATGCAACTGGCTACCGCTGAATGGGTTTTTACTATTATCTTCACCATCGAATATTTTCTTCGCATTTGGCTAGTTCGGCGGCCTCTAAAGTATATCTTCAGTTTTTATGGTATTGTAGACCTCCTCTCCTGCCTCCCCAGCTACATCGCCTTAGCATTTGGTGGAGGAACCCCTTATGCAGTCATTCGCCTACTGCGACTCTTGCGAATGTTCCGTGTCTTAAAAATGATATCTCACGTGCGGGGGGCAAACACGATCATGCGTGGCCTTGTCGCATCCAAAGCCAAGGTTACCGTGTTTTTCTTCGCTGTGCTCATTTTGGCGATGATTGCAGGCACACTGATGTTCATTGTAGAGGGGAAGCACGAGGGCACATCCTTCACCAATATCCCCGTCAGTATTTATTACTCTATCGTCACAATCACTACCCTTGGATTTGGTGACATCACCCCTCAAACAGCACTTGGACAATTTTTCACATCCATCATGGTGCTGGCTGGCTATGCCATCATCGCCGTTCCCACCGGTATTGTAACCAGTGATATGATACGTGTCGCCATGCGTCCGGATGAAACAACCGACGCCTGCCCTGGCTGCGGCATCCATGGTCATTTACCTGATGCCTCTTTCTGCCGAAAATGCGGTGAATCTCTCGAAACAAAAGAAATTTAGCGTGAGCGCTGACAAATGAAGCGTAATCAAGTTTTTAAATTCCCCATTGGGGTGACTTGTGTTTAGTTCAAATATGTGGGTTTGGTCTAAACTATCTGGAATACAATGGATGGATGCATGGGAAGATCGTTTTCACGGCAATCCTAATACCGTCATCACTCGTCTCAAATCCAACAAAACGGTAAGAGTCGAAGTCTACACCGAGACCGAGCAAGAAGCACAAAGCATCAAAAAACAATTCGGTGGCAGTATTCGCAAACTCGTCCACAAAAACTGGGCAGCGCTTACCGAGCCTTCGAATATCCCCATCAAAATAAGAAGCTCTCTCATCATTACCGGCTTACGGGACGATGATGCACGCGACAAGCTCGCAAAAGACTATCCCGGTAGGCATATTGTACAAATTCCAGCTGAGATGGCCTTTGGCACTGGTGATCATGCTACGACATCGACTTGTATGCGATTGCTCGTCGACATCGCAAAAGAGCGCTCATCGTCAAACTGGGACATGCTTGATTTAGGCACGGGCACCGGCGTAATCGCCATCGCAGCGCGCATGCTTGGAGCACATCACAGTGAGGGTATGGATTTTGACCCCCAAGCAGTCAAAGTGGCTCGGGGCAATGTAAGGCGCAATCAAGTCAGCCTAGTCAAGATGTCCGAGGTTGACGTGCTTGATTGGCAGCCAAAGCGCAAATGGCCCGTGGTTGTGGCGAACCTTTTTTCCACCATTTTACAGCAGGCTTTTCCCACCATTGCTGAGGCTATGGAAGACAATGGAGATGTTATCGTCTCCGGCATCCTCCATGATCAATGGGAACAAACCCAAGCCACCGCCCAAGAGTCAGGCCTCCACTTCTCTCAAATTATCCGCAAAGGCAAATGGATGACCGCACGCGGAAGCCTCAAATCATAGCTTGCAGGCAATAAATCATGCACCCAATGCACCATTTGGCTTGCATCACCAGAATTATCAGCTACCCCATCTGCATCATCTCGCGGGGAGATGTGCTGTGAAAATCACTGTTACTCCCTCTGCGGGTGAACATATTAATTGTTTTCAAAACATACAGCACCATGGATTCCATCTCATCACGCGTCAACAAGGTCGCCCCCTCCCTCACCCTCTCAGTCACCAATCAAGCCAAAGCCATGAAAGCACGTGGCGAAGAAGTTTACGGACTTGCCGGTGGAGAGCCTGATCAGGACACCCCTGACTTCATTAAGCAAGCCGCTATCCAAGCCCTCAACGAGGGCAAAACAAAATACACGCCTGCATCGGGAATCCCCGAGCTCAGAGAGGCCATTGCCAACAAACTAAATACGGATAATGGAATCGAATATGATCCACGGCAAGTTGTGGTCAACTCGGGCGCAAAACAATCATGCTTCAACGCCATTCTAGCAGTCTGTGAGGAGGGTGACGAAGTTATCATCCCCTCTCCCTACTGGGTAAGCTATCCTGAAATGGTTCGCCTTGCCGGTGCTGAGCCCGTCTTCGTCGAAACCACAGCCGAAAACAACTGGAAGATCACCCCAGAACAGTTTGAGGAAAACATGACGGGGCGCACCAAGATGATCATCCTCAACACTCCGGGCAACCCGACTGGATCAGTTTACAGTGCTGACGAGCTACGCGCACTCGGTGAAGTCGCCCTTTATGAGGATATCATCATTCTCGCGGATGAAATTTACGAGCATCTCATTTATGGTGACACCAAGCACACCAGCATCGCATCTCTGAGCAAAGATCTGTATGACCTCACCATTACTGTGAATGGATTTTCTAAAGCCTACTCCATGACAGGTTGGCGCGTTGGCTACACCGCGGCTCCAAAGCCAATTGCTGAAGCCATTTCTAAGATTCAGGGACACACTACTTCCAATGCAACCACCTTTGCCCAATACGGCGCGCTTGCCGCTCTTGAAGGGGGCAAGGACTTCATCAGAGATCTCAACGCGGAGTTTGATGTTCGCCGCCAGTTTGTTTACGGCCGACTCAGTGCAATCCCCAATATCAAAGTAACCGAGCCACAAGGTGCATTCTATTGCCTCGTCGATACCGAGCAAATCGGCATCAAGTCAGTCAATCTCTGTGATAAGCTGCTTAACCGCTACAGAGTGGCTGCCGTTCCCGGTATTGCCTTCGGCCACGACAACAGCATTCGCCTGAGCTACTGCACTACGCTAGACGTGCTCAATGAGGGCCTATCTCGATTTGAAGAGTTCTGCAAAGCTCACTAACCTGAGCAGCACTCCATCCACATCAAAGTAGATCACTACTGACGCGTCACACCCACCAGTGTGGCGCGTTTTTTATCATCCCACTAATAGCTCAGTGGTAATCAACGTGGTCTAAGATCAACCCATCTGCGGGTGCACAGAATGGAGCTCTCCCCTTGGGCAGATCAGCCGCTTGATCCAATAAGCCTTTGAGGTCATCTAATCGCAAACGCCCTTGAGCCGCATAAACTACTGACCCCGTTAATAACCGCGCCATCTTGTAGAGAAAACCATTACCGGAAAATATAATTCTATAACCCACCTCCGTCGTCACTAGCTCGCATTGGCTCAACACCCTTACATACTTTGTATCTTCAGTTTCATTTCCTCGTTTGGCAGAAAAAGCCTGAAAATCATGTTCACCCTCCAATAAACTGAGAGCTTTCACCAGTGAGTCTGCATCAAGCTGTCGTGGCAAGTGCCACGCCATACCAGCACTCAATGGAGGCAATACGGGTGCCAGACACAAATCATAGGTGTAGGTCTTGGAAACAGCGTCAAAGCGGGCATGAAAATCCTTCGATACTTCCTCACAGTCCATCGCCCGTATTGCCACTGGCATCTTGCTATTCACTGCTGGCACCCAGTTGTAAGCGTTCATACTCATTCCGTCAGGAACATCAAAGTGCACTACCTGGCCAAGCGCATGCACTCCCGTGTCTGTTCTTCCTGAGCCATAAATACGCACACTTTGCTTAGCCACTTCGGATATGCCCTTTTCTAAATAATCTTGGACAGTGTTGCCACTCGGCTGAGTTGCCCACCCCTCATAGGGTCGTCCGTCATAAGCTAAAGTCATTTTCAGTCGCACGGCTTCATATTAGACAGACTTGTAAAAAGAAACAACCCCACCTTATGCAAGATGAGGTTGTTTTCTGAAAAGCAAAACAGACAAATAACTATCACTGCCCGCGTCCGAATACTACTGTATAAATCGTTTTAATGATGATGATCGCATCCAGCATCAGACTGTGTTTCTGAACGTAATAAAGGTCATAATAGAGCTTCTCCAAGGTGTCTTGATCACTGGCTCCGTATGAATAATTGACTTGTGCCCAACCCGTGATGCCCGGCTTTACCGCATGCCGGAAATGGTAATACGGAAACTTAGCTTCGTAGCCCTTCACCAGCGCTGACCACTCCGCTCTCGGTCCTACCAGACTAACATCACCTTTGAGTATATTCCAAAATTGCGGTAATTCATCGATGCGGGTTTTCCTCAGAAACTTGCCAATAGGAGTTAGCCGTGAATCATTTTTCTCGGTATACATTGAGCCCTCTTCCGTTCTCACTTTCATCGTGCGAAACTTATACAGTGTAAAAGAAACCTCCCTATGGCCAATACGCTCCTGCTTAAATATGGCAGGACCTGGATTGGTAAGCTTGACCAATAGGGCTGTGACCAGCATCAACGGCCAAAAGACTGCGATACCGATCAAGCCAAAAGCAATATCGAAAGCTCGCTTGATTCGCTCATAGGTATTGTTGTGCGTGGTAAATCCCCCTTTCAAAGCCCACCCCATGTTTACCTCCCGCGGTGATACCATTTTAAGATAATTCGTCAGGTATGCATCATAGGAACACACATTGTTACCGTTGAACTGGGCGACAGCGAGCCTCTTCACCAAATTGTAGGGCATTTGATCTGGGGAATATGTTAACACATAGTTCTCAACATAACGACCATGCATTGATGACTGAAAATTCATTTTTTCAATCGATTCTAATATCGGCGACTCAGGGTCATCTTCTATGAGGTGTTCACCAACATCAGAATCAAATGGATCTACCACAATCACTTCATGGCTAACATCATCACGCTGTATTCTTTGGTATAAATCCTGCGCAGCCCATCCCTTACCAATAATACAGAAAGCATTACCGCGCTGATATGTTAATTTCACCTTGCCCAAAATAAATCGATAAGCCATCGATAGTATTGGAAAGGCAATCAGAGGAACCGCGACTACGAAACGAGCCGACTTAAGTCTGAAACCATAACTAATCACTGAATAGATGAAAAAAAACACGACCACAAAGACAACCGATGAGACGATAATGTGCTCACTGATGAAGCGAAAGTTTTTGGTGTTGGTCCTGTAGTTGTATCCACCGACCAGGGCTACCCCCATGATACTTCCCATTTCTATGATCAATAGCACCCGCCGGCTTACTGTAGTCAACAGATCTTCATCATATCTTATGTAATTACCAATGATGAAAATAGCGGCAATTAATAAGATATCAAAAACCAGTAAAGCTGCAGGATAAATATGGCGAACAATATCACGTTTCCAATGCAGCACGGCACCCTGCTTATGCTTGTCAGCATCGTCAAAAATGGACCCCATTGCCATATCCGAGGTATCGTCTATTGACACAAAGGCTGCTGCATCACTGGAGCTTTCGACTTTTATATTCTCGGTGTTAAGGGGAGGAGCAACCATCAATCTGTGTGTGTTTACGGTGCATGTAACATGCGGCGCGTTGTTTAATTAATATTAATAAAAAAATACCTTTAGCGGTCAATATTTTTTATTGAATAATATCCATTCGCTAAGTATCATAGCACGTTTGCTTGCTCTTGTAAAATCTGGTTGATTTCACGCGCCTTCTCCAGGTCTCCAAGTTCGCCGTAAGCCCTCATCAAGATTTGCAAAAACTCCAGCCGATACCCCCCTGAGATCTTGTCGATGTGTTTCTCAATTTTCAAAATAATCTCAGCCCAGCGTTGCTTTTCTGCTAAGACTAAACACTGAAATTTGAGATTACTTCCGAGCGGCACCTCATCAATTTTTGCAATGATATCTAGCAAAACCAATGACTGTCTCCAACTTGGATCTTGAGACAGAGACATTTTAAAAGCACCACCTACGGGCTTGCGAGTGTATTGAAGTGCCACGTATTCAAGCACTCTGAGAGAATGAGCTTGATGCGCGGTCGCTAAACGAAAATGAAAATCTGCCGTATCATTCTTACCCTTTTTCCATGCATTGAGTCCAAGTAAGATGTGACCCATAGCTACCCCCCTTCCCTCGATGAGAGCCTCACGAATACGCGCCTCCGGAATGTTGCTTATGTAGAGGGTGAATTGTCCAATTTGAGCTGGCACGACCTCTGCAACAGCTAATGCCTTATCAAAAGCATCGAGTGTTCTTAAGTATTGTGATGCATCATCCATCTGAAATAAGGTGCGCCCAAGTAACAGGTAGGAACGCGCCATAATTGGCCTCAGGTCGGCATCATCTGGATTCAGCGCTAATTTTTTCTCCATCAAGGATAGCAGTTCTGATATTTTTTCCTCAATCAATGTTAACTCACCCCCCGCATCGGACAAAATGCCAAGAGCATCGAGATTTACTTTAAGGTAATCTTCCTTGTTTACGTCATCTTCATCCAAGCTCGTGAGGGTATCAATTACTGCCTCCCTGGCGTTGAGTTTTTCATTATTTCGCAAATAGATACTACCACGTAACACGCCCATCCTATAGTCCGTCACACCCAATTCGTTGAGAATTTCCAAGGCTGCGGTTGGGCGATCAGCTCGATAATAGATGTTCACCAACTGCATCTTCATGCGTTTGATTTCTTGCGGATTGTCACTCAAGCTGATTGCCTTTTTGATATGTTCAATCGCACGAGGCACATTGGTGCGACCTCTGGATCGATCAGAAAGCAAAGCTGTTGCCGACCAAAGGTGAGTACGGGCCGAGTTCAGCTGCGTCGTCAACAGCTGTTGCAACATGTCGCGCCGCGGAGTGTTGCCCATTTCATTTGCCGCCATCATGGCGGCAAAAAGCATCTGTTCATCTCTCTGATAAGCATTCACCGCAAGAAGCTTGCCCGCCATAAAATCAGCTTTCTTGTGATTGCCGGTTTGCAAAGCAGTCATCATTGATTTGCGATAAGGCTTATAGAAGTCTTTTTCGCTCATACTGTTAGCTAAAAAAAGCGTCGAGAATATCCACATCAGTAGTAAAATCATCGGAGCAGCGAAAGCAAGATGCTTCCATGCCCTTGTTGTCAGCCAAAACATTGCCACATCAATCAGCGACCGAAATGGAGCAAGTAAAAAACCAAGACGCTTGCCTAATCGCCGACCTAGCTCGTCTGGAATAAGACGAGAAAATTGCCAAATGATAAAGACTGGGAATCGAGTGACTAAAACCCAAAGGTAACGAACAATGGATTTGTGCCTAAGCTTGGCAAGCCTGTGTTGACCGTATGGGTTATTCATTATTCTATCTCAAACGAGCTATTAGTTGTTCTGGCTTTGGCTAGTAAGCGCCCTTCTGATCTGCTCACGAAAATCAACATACATGAGCCTAACTTGCTGCTTAGTTGCTTCATTCAATGGGCGAGGATTAGACACCATGCATTGTGTTTGATACAAGGTGCGCCTATCTTGGTCGTAGGAATCGCCAAACGGTGGTGTCATCTGGCTCGGTTGCAAACGATAAACAAGCATCGACAGATCGTGCTTCGCCGGCTTTGGCACTACAGGGTTGCCCAAATGGTCGCAGTTGCTGCATAAGATGAAACCCGCATCACCATTAGGTGTGAGCATATCGGTCTGCGAGGCCTGCCATTCAAAATCAGGAAGAGTTCTCAGAATCTTTTCATCAACAAGCTGCCAACCCACCTTGTAATAGCAGCGCTTCACGTCATGCCATTCGTGAAATGGGTAATCTAAGGAAAACGTGACCGTCAAACCATTGTATTTGAGCCGCCATGTGCTTGAAAACGCCCCCCACACATTCATGATTTCGCGTCTCTCTGTATCGTAACTGACGAGCTCCCAGCCATCTCTATCTGGAACAAATGAATTCTCCCCCAGCTTGGTGAGGCCATCCTCGTCATACATGAATTCCATTTTGGTAACCGCTTGACGGTGATACACGACTAAGGCCTCCATGGCGATTAGTGAGCTCAACATCAAGGCGATAAAAACAAATGAAATACCACCAATCTGAACAGGTCTCAGGGAAACAAAGTAAGCCAGTAAGCGCCCCAACTCAATGTGAGAGACCCAAGTCCAGAGTCTGGCTAGCGGGCTTTTGGCTCTCCTGATCATATCACTATCGACCACATCTTTCTTGGCTCGCGAATAAAGGAATACAACCAGCGCATCAGTACAAAGCACCAGGAAGATTCCCAGTATAAATGACATCAGATGATATATTCCAATGTAGGCACCATCCAGCAAATCCAAACCATAGCGTATCTT
>Ga0206130_10000440_pt1 | contig 70691 bp, 83 predicted proteins | sample Helgoland_Spring_9_FD_148637 | JGI IMG/M metagenome (GOLD analysis project Ga0206130, IMG submission 148637) | Pelagic subsurface seawater microbial communities from Kabeltonne, Helgoland, North Sea - Helgoland_Spring_Bloom_20160512_1 | ecosystem: Environmental > Aquatic > Marine > Epipelagic ... | reverse complement strand
AAATATCTTCATCGCGACACTTTCGATACCATGGAAGCCAATAGAATTCAGCATTTAATGTAAATTTAAAATATTTATCGTGGCTACTAAACGGGTGTAGGATTTTAATTTTCATACTATTATTATATCACAGTTCCTTTTCGGGAATTCTTTTTCTCCCACATCTTTAATGCTTTCTGAGCATCATTATTAGCAGAAGATAGAAGACGCTTAAAGGCTTCCCACGAAGGCTTAGGCTCTTCAATAGATTCCCACTCTCGTTTACGATCTTTTTTTTCTTGCTCTGTCATACTATTATTATATCACAGTTCCGGCTATTACTTTGAAATGCTATATTGCTCAACGTTCTTTTGAGCTTTGTAAAGATACTTCTCATATCCTATCTTATCGGTACCGTACACTGACCATTTATATCGCGCGCCATCAACGACTTTCTTATCATCGAGTTTGAGAACATCTACAACACCAACTTGCTTACCATTTCGGAAGAGCTCATACTCTTTCACTCCATGCTTCTGCCATTCGCTAGTAAGGGGTTCAGATTGTAAAGCTTCCTCTTCTAGTTCAATACTAGATAATTGACGATAAAAGGACGGTGCAAGAGTCTTACCAGATATGGTAGTTAGCGTTGTATTGAAATGCTTTTTAGTAAGATCGGCTAGCTGTTGAGCAATGTCTTTACTATTACGACCATCTGTAACAAGCTTAAGCTTAAGTTCATTTTTAACAAAAGGAGACACCAGCAACGAAATGTACGTTTGTGCGGACTCTTCTGAAGGTAAACCTAAAATCAAATTACTCATAGATTTTAAGTACATTACATCTTCTCTGGCAATTTCTATATCACTCATTCTTATATTATATCACTGTTCCAGCTATGTCTGGAAAAGCATTACATATAAATCATCCTTGATCTCGTCGTGAGATTTGCATCCATTACCATTACAAACAAACTCATCAAAGTCTTGTTCATGCCAGTTTTTAAACGCTTCTGTCTCTAGCATATTAATTACTAGATCGAGTATAGCTTCCTTATTATCTTCGGTCTTCATTATAATATATATTAGATTTCTTTCCAACCAAACGATTTACAGAGAAACTTTGTACCATCTACCTCAACCACATCACCAGTTGATAGAGAATAGTTACCTAGAGCTCTAAACTCCTTTGCAATGCTTAACATTTCTTCACTTAACATTTCTTCCGGAGCATTAGTAATATGAAAAACAAGCTCGGCCACTTCTTCACAAAAGCGTTCCTTTTTAATAGTAGGAAGTTTGTATTCAAAAATTACCTTACGTTCGGTATTCTCGTCAGCGTCAAACGCGAATCTGGTTTCTAATGGTCTGTGTACTTTAATGTTATTCATACCAATATTATATCACTGTTCCTTGATAAATTCCCCTGACTCTTTTCTCAGCTCTATCTCAGCCTTTCTAGTAAACTCTATACCAGACTCGTATAGTTCCTCTAGATCTTCATAAGGAACACTAATACCAGTCTTGTATGATATAAACTCTCCTGATTCGGTAACATCGATTAAATCAAATGGATTCATCTTTATTAGATTCAAGCTTTTTAATATCTTCGCTTAGTAACTGAGACTTGCCATTACCCTTCTTGACAAAATGAGCAATGTATGCAAGTCGTTCTTCTTCTGTTAGGTCTCTTTTATTCATATAGCAATTATATGACTGTTCCTTTTAGTAGTCGTCGTAATAGTCAGTATCGTTTGATCTGATCTTTTCACTCTGGTAGATAATTTCCATATCGAAGTCTTTTTCGCTTTTAAGCTCTACTTCAACACTCTTGATATGAATTTTATCGTTATCGAACCCTTCAAAGATTTTAAATAACTTATCTGAGTATTCGTATGTATATTTGTTTAACTGTTTAGTCCACATATGGTTTAAATTGATATGCTTTTGTTTTCTTAGTTTGTGGTTTAGGTTGATTATAATTATCAACACTCAACAATAGGAGCGCTACGACTCCAAAGTAAATGCCATACAGAACATTCACTAGCGGGCAAATAACTACCAATAGTAGTAGTATATTGATTACTGTACTTTTAATCTTTTTCTTTGTCATATATAATAAAATTTGATAATAACATAATTTTGTTGTAAATTGGGTACATAAAGTAAGCTGTACAATCGAAGCGTAAAAATATCTTCGATATTAAATCGCCGATATAGTATAGGATAGTAGATAATATAAGTTTCATAATAATATTGATTAGTAAAGTAGAGTGCTTAGTAAAACTCCTGTACCGGTCCCTAATGAACCTCCAGCTGCATAGAATAACTTCTCTTTTGTTCCTCCACCTGCTACTCCATTAACTCCCATTGTCCATGCTAGTCCAATAAGGAAAGAGAATACAATACTTGCGACTAGCTTACTGTTAGCAATGTGCCAGGTGTTCATCGAGATTAATATTAACTGAGTATATGCGTATAATGCTATTTTCATTTTATTTTATTTTTTATTTTATTTTTTTATTTTTTTATTAAATAATTATCTATGAGTTTATCAATAACATTATCAGATCAAAAAGAAGTTGTAACCCAACCTCAAGAAACAGTAACACTTAACGGTGAAGTATCAATTCGCCGTATCGTAGATATTCCTGGCGAAAGACAAGTTGTTGTTTTCGTTGATGGTTTAGGTCGCATTGAATTGGATGAGCTTAGCGGTGACAATTATGATACACCAGCTGAGTGGTCTAATGCAGATGTTCTGACAGCTTTAACAAATTATATTAACGCTAACGTTTAGTTCGTTCTTATACTTTGATCAAGGCCAGTTTTTAACTGGCTTTTTTTTGTCTAGCTTCCTTGTTGTTATTAATAGCGTCGTTAATTTTTTGTGTTACATTAACACCGACATGTTCGTTGAATACGAGAGGTCCGCGAGTACGTCCCATACGTTTTGTTTTAGTTGGGTTTGGTGATCGTAGATCGACACCTGGCTTAGCTTTTTTACTCATATTTTAACCGTTTAGTAGTGTAAGGATTTCATTTTCTGGCACATACTTCATATTCTGTCCTCCATTACCTTCTGATACTAGATAAACATTTTGCATCGTGCCTCCTACCATCTCTTGTTTAATAGAGACTACCTCACCACGTCCATGCATATCTCCTGATCGGTAATTAACCGTTTGACCTTCTTTGTATTTTGTATTCATAATATAATTATAGCTTAAAAGGCTTAGAATTCAAGCGCTCTTTGTATAAAAAGTTAGCTCTCTCGTACCCTGCTAGCATAGCTAATTCAGGAGTTTCAATATCATCAACGGTATCGTTCGAGCTCATAAACAAGCGGTATCTATTTTCATCTCTGTTATGTTTACGATCAATATGTTGATCCTGCTTCCGGATAGTCATATAGAATGTTTTATAGTCTAAACACTCCCAGCACATAAAATCTGGCTTCTTTATAAATAACTTCCGATTAGGGTCTTCTGAAAATTTGCTCATTTATTTACAGATTGCTTTACTAAAATTCTTAACACAACTCCTGCCACCGCTAGCTGGAACGTAGTAATGCTTATTACGCTCCCAAGATTCATTCGTAAAGATTTGCAAACTCCCAGTATCTTTTGCTGAGTATGACATTACACCTCTTCGATTCTTAACTATCTCACGCGCGGGCGGTTCATCTAAACCTAAAATTGCTCTAGTATTTGCGTTCATATAACAATTATATCACTGTTCCTAATCAACGATGCTAGCATCGAATGGGATCAGACATATAATATTACTATCACCATTCGTTACGTAGTAGTAATTAGTATCCTCTACAGGCTTAAGAGTTGGCTTGCTTGTATATACTTTTGAATAATGCTTCATGAAGAAGGTATTCAGTAACAGCTTAATTGTCTCGTCCATAATTTGTAACTTCGTCTTTGAGTAAATCGATCTCAAGTTTTAGTTCGTCGATTTTATCTTTTTCAATAAGATTTGAGAACTTCTCAAGCTTTAATACTATTTGTGTTATAACAACTTGTGCGATATCATCTTTCATATCTATTATTTAATTCAAATCAGCATCTTGATTTAAGATTTGAAATGCTAATTCGTAATTGTATAAACTCTTACCGATCTTACTTTTATAGCGATCGTAGCTTATACAAGGATTGCTCGACCGAAGATAGAAATAATCTCTAAAGCTATCGGTCGAGCATATTGTTTCTAAATCAATCACTTTCCAGATCTAGGTTTGGGATGTCGTATACTAAGATGTATGCTACCTCTACTTCAAATTGCTTCTGCGTTTCAGCTTTAACATTTGAGATAAAGATTGGATGCAAGTCTGATGTATTCTCAGCTGCTGCATATACCTCAATATACCCTCCATCTTCTTGAACAAAAGTATACTTAGATGTAGTTTCTTTGAACATACTATTACTTATTCTTATTGATTAACAATACTGAGAAGCTTTTTGCCTCGAGTAATCGTAGAGCTAACCAGATTATCGTTATTAATAACAGTCCAGAAACTCTGCTTATTCATTCGACCGAGACCGAACTCAGATGATACGTATTGATTACTCTTACTCTTACCACCTCCACGAGTACTGTTATGGGTATAGTAGTCAGTTACTGCAGAGAACACGTCTGCGTAGCTCTCTCCTCGGTTACCTGCACCTCGCTTAAAGAGGGTATCTAAGCTATCAACCGTATTTAAACAACGTGTGCTAACTCCTTCACGTGGATTATTACGAGTAAGAAACCCAGTAAACAATTGCTTTGCTTTCTTACTATCAATCTTCTTCTTCAGGAGATTTTCAAACTTCTTACGGAAGTCTTCTTGAGTCCCAAGATAGCTATCAACAAGATTAGCGATATCAGCTAGCTTAAGCTCTACATCACCACGATGCACTGCACTCCCAATCTGACCTTCTTTAGAGTTCAAATTAAACGAGAATGTATTATCACATACAGTACAGATATTTGTATTATTAACCCAGAGCTTAGATGTCTGATCGTGCGAGTTACCGAAGTTAAGAAAGTCCTTAAACTCTCGATCGCCGACTTTATACTTATCATGACCATCTAGGCTAACAGTAACAAATACTTTACCTCGATTACAAACGCTTCCCATACTCTCGATCTTAGCTTTTGGTAGCCGACTGATAGCATCGCTTACTAAATCCATAAACTTCTCATTAGTAATTGGCTTATAAGAAGGACTCATCGGGCGTCCGATAATCTCATCATCATCAGAACCAACAAGGATACCGAAACCGGTTTCAACTTCTTTTTCTGCATTATTAATATATGTAAGCGGCTTGCGCTCCACATCCCATTGCGTAAGGTAATTATCCTGTACGTCAATAGCATCGACTACCGTAGTAAGTCCGTGCCATGCTTGCTTAAGACCAATTTGCTGGTCGCGTTTTGTGAGGTTATGACTCATTTTTTTATTTTTCTCTGTTTTGTTTATGTTTTAATAAATTCTTTACACTAATTATATTATAGTTCCTTTACATTTCAAGTATTATTTCCTTAGAATGTAAATCTTTAATGAATTTGTTAATATCTTTACCTGGATAATATATATGATTGTAGCAGAAGTCCTCTAGCATAATACCTAAATCTGGATATTCTGCTTTATGTCTATTGGATACTTCATCGCACAATTCTGAATAAACCTTATCTTGCTTTTCTTGCAAGACCTGAATTAATTGCCTGGCTTCTAATAATTTTTCTACTGTAAGCATACCATAATTATATCATAGTTCCTATAAGTATTAGTATGCCTATAATACCATCAATAAATGATGTAAAAAGATCTAGACGGTTAGAAGATGATAATGCTAGAATACCCAGAGATATGAGAAAATTAGCCGGTAGTATTGTTATTGACAGAAGATCTGTCTTAGAAAAGTCAATCGAATTTAGCGTAAACTCATTTAGCCCTTTAATCTTACCTTTAGAGAATGCTTTAGCAGACATACCTGAACTATCCGCAAAGGAATCGTTTGCGTCAAATGGTAGTATTCATGAGTTTGCTGTAGGTGGTACATACGCAAGTCTTAGAGGTCCTGTTGCAGCAAAATATAAAACTACATATTTTGGCTGGGGATCACCTCCACCGACTACTTGGTGGGGTTATCCTATAAGAGATACTCTAAACTTCTCTGGTGTAGCTCCTAACTCTAATAATATAACTCTTATTACACCACAGCATGGTGTATATAATACACACTTCGGTGGATACCCTATCGGTAGTATAGCTAGTTTCAGTGACCATACAACCAACGCAACTATAACAGGTGAGATTGAATCTAAGATAAACTTAAATAGCGACTGTACTCTAGTTAAGTTTACAGATAATGTAGCAAATAAAGGTGATATAAAAGTATATAAGTTGCCATTATTCTTAAGTGCTGTACCTGCTTACTCATTCCCTATGGTAACTCAAGGTGGTAGCGCGCCGTTTGGTTTGTATAACGATCAATATTCTGGTCTATGTACAAACAATAGTATTCCAATGCAATCTTTAGGTAGTAGTCCAGGAATAACAAGACCTGAAAGTGATTTTATAACTACTAACATTTATGTTGATGTTGAAGTTAGGTATCAAGATTTTCAACTAGTTGATCCTATATTTGCAGATAGTAAATTCGGGTTACCTCAAGCAAAGTTAGCTGAAGGTGATAGTAGCTCACCTGCATTTATAATATATGGTGATGAACTTTTATTATACACTACATATATAGGCGGTGGTGGATCTGGTTGCCCTTATGGTTTATCTGGATTCCAAGAGCGTCTTAAATATGGTATAGAAACTCTAGGTAGTGAAGGTCATACAATATCTACTGTTATATTGAGTTAATGAAATGGTGGAGATGGGCGGTGCTGCCCCGCCGTCCACTACCGAAGTAGTGTCGAATATCTACATCATCCCCAAAATGGTACCCCGAGAGAGACTCGAACTCCCACTCAATTGCTTAGAAAGCAACTGCTTTATCCATTAAGCTACCGAGGCATTAAATTATTTACTACACTATCAATGATCTATCCATTTATTATATAGATGTTCCTGTTTATGTATATCTTTTTACTATTGCAACAACAACCTTATCAATATTAACATCTTTATTATATTTGACGCATGTACCGTCTTGCGTTAGTATAAGCATTCCATCACGTGGGGTAGTAGTTTTGTATAGAATGTGATCACCTTTGTTAGCGTAGATTGTCTTTGCAGCACACACTGTGTATTGCAGGTTACCATTATCTTTAAGTATTTGTACGGCATTCATTTCATTAAACCCGAAGAGTGATAGTGGTAAAAACAATAAAGATATTAGTAAGCTTTTCATACCAATATTTTACAGTCTTTACCCTTCAAAACATATACAGTGATCACTGTATATTGGCCACCTTTATCACTGTATATTACGTTTAAACATGGTAGAACATAGATAAAAAAGACCTCAGCTGGAAAGCTGAGGTCTTAAATGATATAGTTTAGTCAAATATCAACAAAAGTGACACATTTAACACTAAATACTTATATGGTTGATTTAAATGAAAACACCAATGTAAACATTCCACTACGTAACCTTTTAGCGCTAATCTTTATGGTAGCAGTTTGTGTCACTGGGTATGTCAATCTTACATCCAGAATTACTCAGCTTGAGCATGATCGAAATATTCGTGATGTAGAGATTGGAGCGAATACAGAGTTTCGTATTAAATGGCCGAGAGGCGAACTCGGCGCCTTGCCTGAAGATGCTGAGCAAAATCTAAGACTGCAATATATAGAAAAGCACTTAGACGAAGTAGAAAAGATCGCTCGTACTTTAGAGATTACGGCAGACAACGCGAAGAATTAAAAGATAATTACTCTACTTCGTATTTTGAACACTTATTGATACTTTCTGAGAATGTATCTTCGAATCCGTATTCATCATTACCCCAACCATTAAAACAATAATCGAATAACCAATCACGAATTTCTTCATCATCCATACCTTCGATCCATTTCTCTTTCTTGACTTTAGCTACAAGTTTATCAAGGTACTCCTCTTGAATCTTACCCAATTCTTGGATAAAGTCTCCAGTCTTGAATGCTTCGTCGTCTAGTTCTGCTTTGATTTTTACTTTCATAATTATTTGTGTCTCGGTACTTTCTTATTTGCATCATCCATACCCATCGCTAACTCCAGAACCATACGCTCACTCCATCCAGCAAACGGCCCTCGCATAAAGACTTGAGTCAGTTCGTCAGGTTCGAATCTGTCATACTTCTCAAGAGTCAACTTAACCCAATTGTCAGTCGCTTCTTGCCATGCATTTTGTTTTTCTTCGTATTCATTCATATCAATTTCATCCAATCTGTCTCTTCAGGCATTAATTCAGTGCCATCTATTTCAAGTAATTGTTTAAGGATACCATAGTTATTCATTCTAGTACCGTAACCTTCTTTGTGACACTTATAAACACTACCGCTTTCGCCAATGAATAGCCAATGATCACCATCGTCTTTTACTTCAGAGATACCACTATTAAGTTTCCAACTATCACCATCGAGATATCCACCGCTCCAGCCCGCAAGGACTTTATAGATTCCTTCTCCGACTTTTACTACTACCCAATTGTCTGGTGTATTTTCCATTTTATTACTTTACTGTGAGATAGTAAGTACCCATTCTCGATTTATCGCGTTTGATCTTTATAACAGTTAAGCCTTCTAACTCCTTATGAACTTTACTGAGATTTGTACCTACAGCAATATACGGTCCACCACTTGGGTCAACTGAGTCTAAGCTACCATCATCCTTTCGAGAACATCCAACATGGCCATCATCTTCAAAGGAATACTCAACACAATTCTTAGATATGATAGTGAATTTTCGTTCCTCATTGTATCGGCTTTTAACTACAACATCTGGCCATCCAGCCCAACTAGGAGCTGCCGGCACACTGGCCCAACTGGAATGTGCGTCACGAGGGTCTACTGAAGACACTACATCTTCAGCAGAATCAAAATTAACTTCGGCTTTATCATCTGGATAAAGATGCTCTGTCATTTCTCGACCTTTTTCAAAGAAGCACTCACCTACAGAATCTGGATGATACCCCGCGGCAATGCACAGACTGTACAACTTCTCGGTCAGGTCAGTCATCCCCATTGAATCATGTTCACTTTCGTAGGTAAATATTTCTTCGTAATGCTCTATTGTGATTTTCATAATGTTATTATATACTATTTTAGTAACTTTGTAAACAACTTAATTTATAGACAGCTTAACCAAATACAGATGCATACAAAAATGCATAGTGAAAATACACCAATAGTAATCTTCTCGATTAATTCGAGCGAGCCGTCCTTGGTCCTCTGTTCGTTAAATGACTTTTTTATAATTATTTCCTCTTTTCTGGATTGACATTAACTACCCACCATACAAATCTACAAAACGTACACACAAGGGCGGCCGCTGCAATTACATATATTACTTCTGTTATTCTTTCACTCATAATTTTTCCTCAAATTCAAATTGTATATTCAAAGACCTCATTGCATACTTAGCAACGTGATTCAATGCTTCCATATCTTCATACTCAACATATCGATTACCGACAGTTTCCATATAGTAACCTTCTTTGTTGCTCTTTAACCAGCAAATGGTAATACAAGTTTCCTTTTCAAAACTCTCGCTATAATTCCAAGCAACGACCTCCGCATGCCGATTCGCAATTGCTGGTTTAAATTCTACATCGTTATATCTCATCATAATTATTTACTATATTGAATGTTTGTAAGTAGCTTTTTGACCTTTACCAAACTTAACTAGCTTATCGTTAAGTACTAGCTCTCGGAGTAAGTTATAAGCCTTTTGATAATCTACATCGAGAGTTTTCATAACACGCTTAGCATCTAAAGCTGGCGGCTCTTTGATTGCAATAATCTTATCAAGCATATCTTGCTTCTTACTCTTCTTACTCTTAGCTTTATTATTGCTAGCTTCAACAACAATAGGAGCAGAGAAGTCATAACCTTTAGCACCGATAAACATCGTCAACTCATTAAGAGGTCCGAAACGATTCTTAGTAAAGAAGATTCGACGAGCATCATCACCGGTATCAGCATCAACTTCGATATTCATATTAACATCAACAGTATGCGGAACGAGAGTAGAACCCTTAAGCTTACCATCTTTAGTAAGATGCATAATAAAGAATAGAGTACATTCATTATCTTTAGCAGCTCGAGTAAGCGTTGATACAGCATAACGCTCAAGAGCTCGAGTATTCATCTTCTTTTTCGAAGTAAGCGCTTGAAACGAATCAACTACAAGGCAATCGAAATGCTCCATCTGAGCAGCTAAATCATCAATATCAGTCATATTAGCAACTGCTACATTCTTAACACCGATACGATTGCAAGTAAACGCTAACTGAGCTGTATTTTCTTCACCTGAAGCATAAGCAGTAGCGTAATCATTTGCAGCAAACCCTTCTAAGATTTGCAATAGTAGCGTAGTCTTACCACAACCAGCAGAAGCACACATCGTAATTGATGAACCAGGTAAAATCCCTTCACCGAACAATTCGTCGATCGAGGTAATACCGCTTTTGTATCTACGGAAGAAAATTTCCGGAATGACGATATCTGATACTTTCTTGAAGTCGGTAGCTGCGTAATTTAAGTTCATATATATTAGTATTGTTATTGTTAATATTTGTTACTCTATAATTATATCAGTGTTCCGATTACTCTTATACCAATTAGAGTCTCTAATAGACATGTTAAGTTCTTTTAATTTATCTGTAATTCTAGTGACAGTCCTACCGGTATGATTAGCTAGCTGAGTTGACGAGTAACCGCTTTTATATAATCTTATTAGTTCCTCTTCTTGCGTTTTAGTCCATATCAATTGTTTGCCTCTACTTTTATTAGGGGTAAACCCTTTTGATTTTAAGAATTCCCCTACACTTACAGCGTTATATTTAATTTCGCTCTGTATCTGCCACGGGGTCATACCCTGCTCATGTAGCTCTATAATTTGAGCTGATCTTTCTGCAGTCATATTTCGAAACTTTACAGTCATATTGTATTTATCTCTCTTAACACCTCTCATTTTACTCGCTCTTTTTTCTATTAACTCTGGAGATTGTTTTGATCTCTGATGCCAACCATCTTTCCACCATGCGGTTCTAGGGATTGATTTATTGTAGTAGTCATCCTTACGTACTACATCTCTATCTTTTAAATATTTTACCTCGAGTTCTGCTAACTCTTCTTTAGTTTCAGCGGTGTCGATGATCTCTCGTAAAAAATTCTCTTTACCATACTTTATTATATCTTCACGAAGCAATTTACTGCTTCCGAGATACTCATCGATTTTATGCTTACCCCAATTAGTCTGCCTTTTACCTATATATTTTTGGTTAGTTATTAAGTTCGTCGTTTCATATATAAATCCAATCATATATATATATTTATACCGACGCTATCATATCGACGCTATATTACCGGTACTTTTCGGATACTTTCTTGAAGTCTGTAGCTGTATAATTTAAGTTCATATATTATTGGGTTTGTTATTAATCTTTCTTACATAACAATTATATCACTGTTCCTTATCGTAATATATTCTCTCGGCAAGAGCTAAGAGATCTCCAGGTAAAGCTGTGCATGTATAATACATTGCAACAATTCCGGACCAAACTGCGATGAGCGGTAAGACTGCTGCAATGCACAATATTACACCAATATCGTATAATATCTTCTTCATTATATTATAGTTCCATATCAGCTCTAGCTATTACCTGCTCTAATCCCTCGCCCCAGCGATTGTAATAGCACTTATCCAGAAACTCTAACTTTGCTGCTTTTTGTGATGCATCCAGACCTATCTCTTGCTTGAACCACATATAGCTAGTAATGAGATATTTACGATAGCCTTCCGGGCGCGTATTATACTCTTCACTAGTATCAACATCAGGATCAGTCTTATTACCTTTCTTAATATAAGACGCTTTGAATAAGCTCCAGTTATTGCGATACTTATTTTGTATAAGCTTAATTAATTGCTTATGGTACATCCTTACCTGTTCGCCTGTCTTGGAGCATTTAACCAACACAGAACTCGGTAAAGATTGCTTGCAATCAATAAACTCGTAATTATATATCTTTTTCTTTCTAGCCATACATTATTATATCATAGTTCCGATAAATATCTATATGGTTGAAGATATATTTTTTGACGTCAAGGGTAATATTAGTGAATTTACCGATGATTATTTCGTTGATTACGAGAGAGATACAATTCTATTAGAGGTACAGGTAGATTATTTGGATGAAATTTTCAAGATTTTAAAATCTGACATCTTACTGCTGGATATCACGTTTGTAAAGGAGCTAACACCTGGTATAATGACAGTTGTAGCTAGCTCACCTCAATTTGTTGATAGCTATATAGATTATTTAGATGAAGATAGTAGTGAATATGAAGATTAAACTATAAATATTATTAAATGGCAAACAAACGTATAACGGACTTAAGCATCTCAGGAGACTTGAGAGGAGATGAAAATTTTATTATTGACCAGGTTACCCCGACGTGTATTTCGGGCTTAGATACAGTTCGTACAGATCTTACTAAAATTCAATCTTTTGTTATAACAGACGCACCTTTCTTTTGCACAACAGGTGATATAAATGTAACCGGCTGCTTAAACGTTACTGAGAATATCGGGTCTAGAAATTTAAACGCCTCAAATAATATAACTGCTGCCGGTGATATGAGTACTTGTGGTCGATTGATATCAGGTGGTATAGATGTCACAAGTTTAATAAACACAGGATTATCAGGCTTAGGTAATCTGCAGCAAATAACCGATAACGGTAACACTACTACTAATATGTTATCCGTTGATAACACTATTGCGGCAAATAAGTTTGACATCCCAACTGGTATTAATTCAATAGGATATATATCTGGAGGTCAGAATTTAACCGATATATTTATTACCCAGTCAACTGGTAGTGGTAATATTGATTCAGTTTTAGAATCCGGCAATACCACCTCCCGTAGTTTAAGTGTTGGTAATATATCTGCCGCGCAGATAATAGGCAATGCGTTTTCGAATACGGTCTTAGACTCTAACGGGTTTATTGGTGGAGGGCTAAACTCCGCTATATCTGGAGCTAACTCGAGTATTGTCGGTGGCAATAATAATACAATATTTTTAAGTGCTTCAAATTCATTTATAGGTGGTGGTAGTAATAATCAAATCGTCCTATCCGGCAGTTCAATCACTGGGGGTAGATGGAATAGAACTGGCAATACTGATAGTGTAATAGGGGGAGGTACATTCAATTGCACAACCTCTGCAAGATCAACTATTGGAGGTGGCCATTCAAACAGCGCTGCCGGTATAGGTTCAACTATTGGAGGTGGGGTAGATAATGCCTCTACAGGCCAATATAATGTTATTGGTGGTGGTTATTGCAATGAGTCATTTACATATTGTACAACAATTGGCGGTGGAGCTAAAAATAAAATATACTCGTTAGGCACTCATGGTACTATTGGAGGTGGATGCTATAATAAAGTAAATAGTAATGGCGCTACTATAGCCGGGGGTACATGTAATACAGCACTTAGTACTGGTTCATTTATTGGCGGTGGTCGCTGTAACTCAGCAACTGCTAATTATTCTAACGTAGCTGGTGGTTCTAGTAATACAGCTAGTGGTATTAACTCTAATGTAGCTGGTGGTTTTGGTAATACAGTCAGTAATGATTTTGCAAATGTTGCTGGTGGCGCTAATAATGCAGCTAGCGGTTATACCTCTAATGTAGCTGGTGGTAATAATAATTGCGCTAGCGGTTGCCGGTCTAACGTAGCTGGTGGTTTTGAAAATTCCGCCATTGGTAGTTTGGATACCGTAGGTGGTGGTGCGTATAACACAGTTAATAGCGGTAGCGGTTTTTATGATGGCGCAGTTATATTACATGGATACTATAATTGCAATTGTAGTAGTTATTCAACTATCGCTGGTGGGTCGTCTAATTCCATCGCTGGTGGTTCCGGTTCATTTATTGGAGGCGGTAGTGGTAATCGAGCTTGCGCTAGTCAGGCTACTGTCGCTGGAGGTACCAATAATAGAGCATTAAGCAGTCAATCGTTTATTGGAGGTGGTAATAATAATCAAGCTAGCGGTAATTGTTCAGCTGTAGCCGGTGGTTGCGGTAATGTAGCATCTGGAGCTTCTTCATTCGTTGGAGGTGGTTTTGAAAATGTAGCATCTGGTGCCTTTTCATTTGTTGGAGGTGGTAGTTCTTATACACCTGGAGATTCTAACATTGCTGGTGGTAATTTCTCAACCATTGCTGGTGGTTCTGGTAATAGAGCGATGAGTGCTTATTCAAATGTAGCCGGTGGATTATTTAATATAGCATGTGGTACACATTCAAACATAGCTGGTGGTAAGTTTAACGCAGCTCGCGGTAATTGTTCTAACGTAGCTGGTGGTGCATATAATGCAGCTACCGGTTTACAATCTAATGTAGCTGGTGGTTTTAGTAATTGCGCTCAAGATGATTATTCATTTATTGGGAATGGTCTTGGTAATAGAGCAAATGGAATGAATACTGCTGTTGTTAATGGTACTCTTAATAAAGCATGCAATTTTTATGCATTTGTAGGTAATGGTTACTATAACATAGCTAGCGGCGATAGTTCTAGCGTAGTTGGTGGTCGCTGTAACTCAGCAAGCGGTAATCGTTCAATTGTAGCTGGTGGCGAATTAAATTATACCGGTACTAACCCAGCATTATCTGGAGCTCCTGATGAGCCATATCCAATTGGTTTAAGCGGTCATAATGCATTTATTGGTGGTGGTAAAAGTAATCAAGCTATCGGTAATTATTCTAATGTAGCTGGTGGTTTAAGTGGTACAGCTAGCGGACGTTACTCTACTGTAGCCGGTGGTTATAGTAACATAGCTAGCGGCGAAAATTCATTCGTCGGTGGTGGTGGTTGTTGTATTGGTTACAGTGGTAAAAATATTGCTACTGGTGATAGATCAGCTGTAGTTGGTGGTGCTTGTAACAGCGCTAGCGCCGAAAGTTCATTCGTAGGTGGTGGTTGTTCTAATACAGCTAGCGGATGTTTCTCTAACGTAGCTGGTGGTAGTAGTAATAAAGCTTTATGTGACTTTTCTAACGTAGCTGGCGGTACTTATAATTATGCATTCGGATGTTACTCTAACGTTGCAGGTGGTTCTAATAATAAAGCATGTGATGGTAGTGATACTGTTGCTGGTGGTTATTTTAATATAGCATGTGGTAATTATTCATTTGTAGGTGGTGGTTATAAAAATTGCGCTAATGGTTTTTTCTCTAACGTAGCTGGTGGTCATCGTAATACAGCTTGTGGTGATACTTCATTTGTAGGTGGTGGTGTTAATAATCTGGCGCGCGGTCTTAGATCAGTCGTGGTTGGTGGTGGTGGTTATCAGGGTAATACAGCTAGTGGTGGTTATTCATTTGTTGGTGGTGGTGGCGGTTATTATGGTAATGAAGCTAGCGGCGATAGTTCTAGCGTAGTTGGTGGTTGTCGTAATACAGCTTGCGCTAACTTTTCTGCGATCTTAGGAGGTACAACTAATGTAATACTTTCAGCTCATACAGAATCATTTATTATCGGTAGTAATATAACATCAAGTGCAGCTTGTACAACGTTTGTTAATAATTTAACAGCTCAAGGTACAATCGCTGCTGGTAATGGATTTACCGGTGATATTGCTGGGTGCACATCAATTACTGTTACAAATGGTATTATTACAGCAGCTAGCTAATATAGCCGAAATACCTCTGATACCACGCATATTCAGTATCGATAAAGTTACAAGCAGCTTCTCCTAATATTTCTTCTGAATCATTTACTAGAGGCTCTACCTTCTTACGTATAGTGTGTAGATCATTGTCTAATGCATGTATCACGTCGTTCTCTTTAGTTGTTTGTTCGATGTTATCAAAGTTATGTATGTATGACTTTACCTCTAATACCTTATATACCTCATCCATTATTTCTTGAGGTCTTGAAGTTAAATCTTCTGCTCGTATAAACATTACACTACCATCTAATCCCATCTCAATTAACTCTTGAATTCTATCTAAAGATATATTAACTGGCATATTTTTCATATACATATCAGTTCTCTTAAAGACCGTTGTACCTCTAACTTCAGATTCAATTAACCATTGAGATGTTTTATCTGGATTCTTTCTGTGTAGCTTCTCGAACGATGCTGCTATACACTTTAAGTCTCTAACCATGCAGAATATTTTAGGCTTAGCTTCAAGAATATTTTCTACCCATTTAACATTACCTTTCCAGCCCCTACTCTTTAACACAATATTTGGTCTATCGGTTAAGGTGTTTACATATTCGTTTAAACCTCCTCTACAAAAGCTACGCCAAGATTGTAATGCAAGATCCTGATCAACTGCGGCTTTAAACTCAGATGAATTTGTAAATCTCTCTCTTGCCCCAGCTAATAACTCTAAAGCACCATCAGTAGGGGTAGCATAAAAATCAGGATTCTGATTAAAAATATTCTGTAGTAATGTACTACAGGCTCTAGGCATTGAGGAGTTGAAATAGATATCTTTCATTACTTGACAACACTGTTATAAACTTCCTGCAAGTTGAAAATATCAGCTGATTCAAATGGATATTCATGCTCTGGTCCGTTAAAGTCGTAATCAAAGAATAAACTATCTATATAATTTGTGTTTGAATCTTGCATACTAATTGCGGGTTTAATATTATCATGCATATCATATCCAAATACTTCAGGACTTGTTGCCACCCATAATACCGTTGATGGTAGATCTAGTGCTGCAGCTGCATGTTGTAAACAACTATCAATTAATAACCGTTTTTGAGATATAGTCAATAGTAACATTAAAGATCTTTTATCGAGCTCATTAACCGTATCAGTATTTATTAATTTTCTACAATTAGGTCTTGTAACATGCAATACACTGAAGTTTTTGCTAAATTCGTTAACTAAGTGCTGAGCTTGTGTAAACGGTATATCTCTAGCCCAGCAATAATCCTTATCACTATTATACATACCACCGTTAGTTTGCATAATTAGTATAGGCTTCTCTTTAACTATACTGCTCCGAGCTTTTGAATATTCAATTTGTGTAAAAAATAATTCAGGTTTACTATTGCCATCATATTCTATATTATGAGTTTCACACCACGATTTAATTAAATGCTGATTGTTATATAGGTGACCTGTATTAAAGTATGGCTCACCTTTGAATACTATAGAAGATCTGTCTTTAATATAATCCTTATAGAAGTACGGAGTATTGCCTGATCTAAATACTCTATAAACGTTAGGGTTATTTAAGTATACTTCCGGCCATGGTGTAATTACAACGATCTTATAATTAGGATACTGTTCTTTAATTGACCTTACTACTGCAGTTGATGCAATAATTTTACCTAACCCACCTTCGGGGTTAAAGATTATGTAATTATCTTTTTTTGACATATATATTAATTACTAAAACGGTACTTAAAATCCATGGCAGATAGGTCATTAATTTCACGAATACCTGCATAACTCATACAGCTCTGAACACCTTCATTAATACGATTAAAATATTGCAAGTATGTTTCATCTCTCATATCTAACAGAACTGTCTGACCTTCTATAAACCCATTATGACCTTTATTAGTCGATGAAGCACTACCGAAGAATACTTTCTTACTCTCATTATTAAATGCTGCTCCTCCAAGAATATCTGCAGGGCTATCAGAGCACTTAGCAAATTCAGAACCAATCATTACCATATCTGCCCCAGCTACTAGAGCCTTACAAACATCACCAACTTCTCTAATCTGACCATCAGCAATAACTGGAATCGATACCTCTTTAGTCTCACCAGCAATACCACCGTGATGATTAACTATAAACTTAGCAAATTTCTTACGTGCTGCAGAGAATACTGCGCTAAACATAGGGGTTCCAACACCTGTACAATTGTACGTTGTGCAGCTCTTACCCATCGACAATCCAATTTTAACAGCATCAGCTCCCCAGTCGTATAAGTCTCGAGCAGCTTCATATGTACCTACATTACCTGCAATAATCTTTACATTCCATTTATTTTTAATATACGTAATCAGATTCTTTACTAAGATATGATGACCATGAGCAACGTCAATGGTAATAAAATCGACATATAATTTTTTCTCTACTAATTTATCAATCAGGTTATAATCTTTCTTGTTAACTCCGATAGAAATTGAAATAGTTTTAAGGTCTTGATTATTTTGAACCCAATCTAAGATATCATCATATTCATAGAATCTATGCAATACATAAAAGTAACCAGCCTCACTTAATTCTTTAGCTTTCTTAAAGTCGATGGTACATTTCATATTAGCTGGAATAGCTGCACTCTCAAATTTGTAACCTAAAAAATCTACTGATGCATCTAAGCTAGATCGAGATTTAATATCTGAGTAAGCTGGTTGTAGGGCGATATCATTATAACTGTAAGCTGTTCCACCGTGCATATTATTTAACTCCTTTCATAAATGCAATTAAACAGTCATATGGATGAAACCCAACATCTAATAATTTAATATATTGTGTACAGAATTCATCTTGCATACTTCTACGCTCAATATCGAGTAGATATGTTTCAATTGCCCCTTGATATTTCCTATCTGCTTCCACACGTAACTGCTCTCTTATAGTATTATACTTACTCATACCATAATTATAGTGTAAGATAGTTTATATATCAAGTTTTAAAATTAAATATTAATGTGATATCAAGTAACATACTATATACGCAAGCCTTTAAGGCAACAGATGATACTACTCTATCATTTCTCTATACATCACCTGAAACTGAAAATTTAGGTACCTTATTGACGCAGAGTCAAAACTACTTGGTATTAGAAGATGGAGGAGATTTTATACTTAATATTGCTAGTGACTCTGTGCCTGGTATATCAGCTGTAGATGGTTTAGCGGTATTCTTAGTTGATGATGCTGTTACTAGCGTTTTGGCTGGCGGTGGTTCACAGATATATAACCCAGGCCTAAACTTAGTTACAGATACAACACAAGCCTCGAACAGTGCAGTTTCAGGTATGTTCTTAATAGCGGCGTTAGATCAAAGCGGATACTTCGGGCTCAGCGGTACCGGGGATGGTGAACCATCACTTAATGGAGCATTAGACCAGTTTATAGGCGGTACATCATCACTCGAACCTGGTAATATTGTATTAAGAACGCTTGTAGAGGATTTATCTACTTTTAACTATAAAGGCTCTATTGCGGTAGATAGTATTGAAGATAGGTTAGTAGTTGATAAGACATTTAATATATTTTCTATTGGCTTTAAGCGGCACTTACAGGATGTTGTAATATATAATAGAACACCTGAGTTAATAGAAACTGCTAAGACTTTTAATACAGATATACCTCTGGATAATATACCTCAATATTTTAGAATAGGTTTTAGTTATTCAGGAGTAAGACCGATGGAACTAAAAAACATAACAATTAATGGTACTATTGTATAATACAACTAAATAATTATATGCCTGATGCTAAATTAACAGACCTACCAAATATTACAGTACCATCCTCGGCTGATAAGCTTTATATTGTAAATAATAACCTATCAAAAAGTATAACAGTTGATAGCTTTTCTAATAATTTACCTAGCATCACAACTACCGGTAATGCTAATATTAGCGGTGATATCGTTATTCAAGCTAGTAGTTCTATTATAGATGCTGATCGCGATTATGCTTGGCATGTTTATGATGTGATTGAATCGCTGTTTACCCCAAATACCGGCTTCCAACCTACAACTATAACTACTAATTATACGGTAGTTTCAAGTCAAGGTCACTATGTACATGCATTATCATCCAATGCAGCGCCAAAACTTACCATTACTGTACCTAATATATCAAATTATGCTGGATTTACCAAATCATTTATTCAGCTAGGAACTGCGACGATGGTTGTTTCGGCAGGCCTCGGGGTAACCGTAGGTAGTCTCAATAGCTCACTATCGTCAGCTGGTATATATTCTAAGATAGATCTCACATATTTGGGTAATCAGCTATATACTCTTACAGGCGACTTATCGACGTCATAACATAATGTATTAATACATATTCGTATTAAATATAATTAATGGCAACGGTTATACAAAAAAATTATAGTGATTTAAGACCAATTAAATTTAGCTTAAAGGATCGCGATAGAAGTTTAGATTTAAGTATACCTTCGAAGTACGCGACAGCTCAAGGAAATTTCTTCTTAGAATATAATTTCCTGGCAACCAGTAACGACGTAAAGAATAAAAATTATACATCAAATTACCTAACTGATACAAAAACTGAAACAGAAATATTTGATTTAAATTTTAGTGAGAATTTAAATTTTAGTTTTATAAGTAGTTTAAATTTTGCAGATGATCCGAGTAAATATTTAACAATCCTAAAGAATAATACGTCTTTATCATCAACAGCCACATTATCATCACTCTCTACGGGAGATCTAAACCCTTTTAATAATCAGAGTTTTGTCGTTGATTTAAGTAGCAATATTATTAATACTCAGTCGACATGTCGGATATGGACTTATGATGGTATATATAAAAAATACTTAGTACAGACGGACGCGGGTAATACTACAAATTTAGATATTAAATTCGATACTATTAATACAGCTACAGACCCAAATTATACTAGAGCTACATTCAATATAGCAATTAGCGATGGTACCGCATTATTATCTTTATATAATAATACAATATATATACCATCGCTGACTGCTCAATATATAATAGGTTCTCAAGCGTCAACTTTAACAGCAATTTCAGCATTTAATAATACTCAACTAGCTGCGGCTGCATTTACATTCGATAAGTCAAATGTAATCGATACCGATTATAGTATATATAGTAATAATTTTAATTATTATAATTCCGACCTTACTATTAATAATAGCAAATCAATTCCAAATCAAAAATATAATTTTATTTTCTATAATAAATATGAGCAAAATTATTTATCGGGGAGCGATATTATAGGTAGTTTAAGCTATTTTAACCTTAAAAATCAAATATCAAACAACTATAATGTAAATAAAAACTTACCGTTTGAGCGTCCGCAGCAGCAACGCTACTACACAAGCATTTTAAATGACGAAGTTAGAGAAACATCCGACGAAGATTTAAAGCTTAATTATAATTTTTACACAGCGGAGTATAGATTTACCCCAGATAAATATACCAAATTTAAATTACCTGATAATATTCTACCATTTAAGAGTATTAATATAAATGATGCAGGGCTTCAAGAGTCAGGAGCGTACGCTGCTAACTCACCCTATTATAGCGACAGGGTGTATAAATTATTAGACGAAAGTAATAATAACACAAGAAATGAAGATAATGGCACATTTTTATGTAGCTGGTTATATGATGATAATGTCGCAGGTGTGTGGTATGATAGGTATTATTTACCTAACTTTAAATCTAAAGTTTCAGCGCTAACTGGTGCTGTAAACCCCTATACTACTCAAATCCAGCAGATATCCTCCGCGTATGGTTTAGGTGATAATAATATGTATTATTATGATGTGCGTAGTACTCTATCTTTAGAGCCAGATAATACATATTATTACGCGAGAATAGGTAAATCGTATGTTAATAAAACCTTGCAAGGGGTGTCTAATAAACTAATAAAGAACACATTTAATACAAGAAGTACTGTCACAGAAAGTATTTTATCAGACCAATCTAAGATAGTCTTGGATGGTAAGTCATACGATGAATTTACCTTCCCATCGCAACTGGCTGCAGATCAAGGCTCTATGTCAATCTCATTTGGATTGAATACACCTGATATAGTAACCACTAAGGCACATCAGCTAGTAGGTAATGTATATAATGTAGGTATGTCAGTTCTTAAGAATTTCTACTTTACTCCATTCACTATTCTAGCTGATGGTAATTCATTAAATTATTATGATAATAATTTTAAGTTAGTAAAGCGTAATACATTTTCAAGTATAACTGAAATTAAAGATGTCTGCTATTTAACACAAAGTGGTGATGCGGTTTTAGTATGCGCTGATAATGTTGGAGGCGATCTGGGTGGAGGCAGGCTACTGAGAGTTAATTATAATGGGGATATAGTTAGAGAATCTAGACACTCACTCTCACAGCAACTAATTAACAGCAATTATACCTCTCGAATATTTTATAGTATTGGATCTCGTGCATTATTCCGCGGCGCTAATGGCGTATCGTTTAATCTAGATCTACAGACACTCTCTATAGATACTGTACTACCAGGCAGCGGTGAATCTGTAGTATTATCATCTGCTAGCAGTTTTGGAGCTTTTATATCAGGTTACCGCGGAGTAAATATAGACGGTCAGTATGCAGCTTCATTATCTTCAGTTGCATCTGGACCTGCTGCAGGTGGAACTGATGTATTATTTACTGATTATAGTACAGGAGAATACTTCTCAGCTATACAATCACTGACCCGTATATATGATATAAATGCTTTTGATAACAAGCTATATATACAAACAAACAATAAGCTATATGTATATAGTACCGAGAGAGATTTATTATCAACTATAAACCTATCAACATCAGCTGTATCTGGATATAAAATTGATTTTATATCTGAAGATTATGTTGTAAATCCAATTGTTTTCTCAAGAGACGCTAATTCTAATTTAATAATTGATAAGATTATAACAAATGATAATAACACAGTACTATCTTATGCTTTAAATATATCATCAACAGATACAGGGTGGGGATATGAACAACGACCTGGATATTTTACTAGTCCAACTAACTTACATAGTTTAGAAGATACATTTAAAGAATATGAAAATAAATTCTGCTTTATAACTAAATTCGATAATGAGAAAGCTGAGCAAGATGAAGTGGATATATGGGACGATAACTTAACAGTATGGGATACATTCCAATCTGGTAACTGGTCTGTTAATTATAAAGGTACAGGAGCCACGTTAGTTGATAATAGCTCTATCAACGTAATTGAAGGTATAGTTGATGGTCAAAACTGTATACAACTAGACTTAGATTTAGTGACAGGAGCTGTTAATGTGTATGTTAACGGGAGCTTAACAACATCATTTACTATATATACCGGAATTAAGCCTTTAAAGAATTACCTTTATAATGATTTTTATATCGGTATACCTAACTTTAGTACAGGTTCTATTATAGATTATAAACCTAATAGTAAGAGTTTAGCAAAGAACGCGATCTTAAAAGATATCAACGTATTTAATACTACTGTTGATAGAGACATTTTAAAATATCTATATTTAAAATGTACTGACACAATCGATAGTGTTAATTTTGATGTAACAACTTCTGCACGGAATAATACTGAAACTATTAATAATCTGTATACATATAATATACCCGGTAACTTAAGTAACTTTATAACATTATTAATAAAAAATGGTAATTTATCTTTAGAAGATCAAAAGATTATAACGGAGAGATTAAAAGTAAGATTAGCCAAGTATTTACCTGCTACCGTAGATGTATCTCAGATTGAATTTAATTATAATGTAGGTAATCAATTGGCAGAGCCAGCTGATACACCTGTGATATCTCAACCAACGTTACCTATAACGAATAACCCTGATAGTAATGTCTTCAATCCCGGTAATTTTATCTCATTTGAGGTAACTACTGATCTAATACCTATTCTTTATGACCGCAACGGAGTTCAGTTATTCGTTATGATTGTATAGTGTATTAGAATATAATATAAAAAGTTTCAGGATCTATACCGTCTCCTATTAACCACCCGTAATCTCCGCGCGTTGGGTCGCTATATACGCCTAATGCATCATAAGCTGCTTGAGTTAATGGAGCGTTATTCCTATCCGTTGCTACCATCTTTTGAACACCTCCACCATTTTTAACTGCTCCGTTGACTCTATCAACAGAAACAGAATCATCAATAAGATCAATTCCGTTCAATGTCTGTAACTGCGGAGTAGACCAGTTTAGAGAAGTGTCTCTTTGAATATCAGCTGTAGTCTGTACTGTTGCTACAGTAGTAGTACTCCATAAAACCAAGCCAGATTTAGATGCATTCGAACGTGCAGATATAGTCGTTAAATTAGCATCCCATTCCCATCCTATTCCATCAACAGGATTGCTAGGCTTAGTTCCAGTAGCATTAGAAGCAGCGTTTAAAACCGTGGAGCTCCAGCCAGTTGGCGGCGCAAATCGTTGATTATCAAAGTCATACCCACCGTTAAAGGATACGGCTGACGGGAATAAGTCTTGGTTCAGACCCGTAGCCGCATTACTTAACGTCCCGGCTCGCCTATAACATGTTAAGGTTACTGTCTTATAGCCAGCTTCGCCGACCTCGCCGGATATTTTAATCGGATTACTCCAATAGATCCCGGCCTCATCGGCACTTTGAGCTATCTTTTGACTCATCCAGTTTGCTGCAGAACTACTGGTTGTAGACCAACCGTTAGTATTACCGTTACTAGTCGCGACGGGTTTAATAGGCTGATTTGTAAGTAAGTTGTTATGATAAGCTACAAATATACTCTTACCGTCTGGTCCTGGAACGGTGGAATCAGCCCCATCAGTCCCATCGCTAACTAGTACTTGCCAGCTATCTCCATCATATACATAAACTATGTTATTGACGCTATTTTTATACATGTCTCCTAATACAGCCGAGGTGGGCGCGGAAGAGAATGTACCTTTAAAGGTAAATGATGATCCATCAACACCGTCTCGACCAGCTAACCCATCTCGACCATCAATCGTCAATTGTACGAAATTCGCGCCGTTGTTTTTATCGGTAGTGTTCTGGCCTCCAGTATATAATAGGGATACCTTTCTTTCAGTATTAGATCCGTCAACTACTTCAGGTTCAATATGATAAGAATTTACCGGAGGTATACCGTTATATGTCTGGGAGTTATCGATATACTCGATATAAGTCGCTCGATTCGAAAAGCCACCGATAAATACCATACCAGTACCGTCCGTTAATAAAACTTCAGGTGCCGACCATTGATCAGTTCCAATAGAATCTACAGTACTTATACTTGATGCAATTGCTCTAATGACATATAATGTATTACCTCCAGTGCTAGGTATACCCTTACTCCATCCAGCCAATTGAGTTGTTGTAATATCGGTGAGATTCCCGTTTAAAAAATTATAAGTTAGCGAATTGGTAGGCGCCGGCGCCGTTGGCTCTGGCCCGGCCGTCCTCTTATATAAGCGAACGGTCGCTGTATTAAGACCGACTCCGTTTTGAGATAATTTAACTGGCTCGGCCCAAGCTGTATTAGGAATTGTGACGTAGTTATTAGTACCTGTACTAATTACCGGCGCTACAATAACCCATAGGTGATCTCCGTTTGTCTGATCTGGTATATCTTCAAACCAAGTAACGCCAGTCCGGACGAGGTCGTTAGCATCAGTACTTCTAACTCTACCTATTGTATCAGAACCGGTATTAGCAACAGCAACCTGTAACTGTACCGGCTGTGTGGTGTTATTCCAACCAAATCCAAGGAAAGTCGGGGTTGATGTAGCAGTACGGGTGTATAGGAATTTTTGTGAGAATGACGTACCAGTAGCTCCGTCTATACCGTCTTGAGATATTAACATAACTGACCATTCAGAAGGTGTAATAGTATCAGTAAATACGTTACTACCACTATCTATAGTACCACTAGCAGTTGCGTGTAGTCTCCAGAGATACTTACCATTACTACCATCAATAGTTGACGACCATCCGTTAGCTGCTCCGTTTTCTAGAGTTAAGGTTTCAGTATTAAAATTGTAACTGTAATCGCCAGTCGGGTCTCCAGGTACAGTAGTTGAATCAGATCTTTGGTAGAGGTAAACCGTATCTCTAGCTATGGCAGGTGTGTATCCGAAAATTGCAGCGACTTCAGCGCCTGTAGGTAATGTATTGGCGTCTGTAAACCCTGCTGCAATATACTCTAGATCTGATATAGTAGAAAGATTTTCAGACTTATCGACTACCTCGACATCTATATATTGACCGTGATTGTTTGGCACATTTTTAACAGCGCTTAACCGTTTAAATAGAATCCAACTTGCTCCTTGTTTAAATAATATCTCTTGCGTTAGCTCGGTATCTGATATAAATTGAGACATGTCAGCTCCACTACTACTTTTGAGACTAAATCCTAAAGTAGTAATATCATCGATAGAATCGCCAGCTACCATATTATCAACAGTACTACCAAAGTGCAGTGTACCGCTCTTACCGAAATAATACTGACCGTTACTCCATGGAGATGGGTTATATATGCCTGCTAGGTATAGATTTAAATATTTATAATCAGCTATTCTAGAGACTGCTGGTGCAGTTCTACCCGGCACACTAGACCATGTTACAGTTGCTTTACCGTCGATGATGTTAGCCCATGATGTGCCTGGCACGCTTACAGTACCTGTCGTGGAGTTAGCTGGGTAAATAACTGTAGCTGAAGTTATATATATTCTTTTACCAGATTCAGCATTTGGTGTTGTAACTGACCATCCGTTAGAAGCGTTAGAGTTAAAAGTAAAGACGCCTGTATCTTTATCATATGTACCAGCTCCTGGTGCATCTGGTGCTGGTGCGCCTAGCCCTACTTTCTTATATACATTTATAACAACCGGTGTCTGGCCAGGTATACCATCAGCGCCGGACCCTCCTACTATATTACCAATAACAGGCTTGACGTAAAGCTCTGAAAGCCCCATACCGGTCCAGTTTAAAATAACGATACTTGCATATTTTGCAGTACTAGTCGGGATATATTCAAAGCTTTTTATCTCATAGTCAGTAGATATCGGTTGATTTTCAAATCTAGGTGTTTGGTATCTTATTCTGGTTCCTAGCTGAACTTCTGGCGAATTTCCTGCACCGTATTCCCCACCTGCTGGGTTCGGCGACCCGTTAATAGCTAGCTTACCGGCTGGTAATACATCATCATACTCATAAACTCTAATATAAAATCCGCTAACGGAAGCGGAACTAGATTTTACCGGTATATCGAATTTAATTTTCTTATCAGTGCCTGCAAAATCTGAAACATCAAATGCTGGGTAAGCCATTCCGATGTTATAATCGGTATCTGATTGTAATACCAATGCATTCTCTGTACTATCATACGTTATAGTATCGGGGTCGCTATTACTATAAGCAGCGTAAGCTATTGTACCAGCAGTTCTACCGGGACTGCCCTGCAGTAACTTCCACTTATACGGTGCACCGGTACTAGTATTGACGGTAGGATCAGCTTCTGTAGAACTTACATGGGTACCTATATAATCGCCTATATCTTCTCCGTTATTATCAGTTAACACTACTGCTGTCACATCACCACTACTATTATATGTAACGCTACTCGCATACTTTATATGTAAATAACTAGCTGCTCCTACTTCACCTGCAGGCCCTTGTATATCTCCAATATTAACCCAGGACGTCCCGTCCCATACGTATAGGTCGCCATCAAAGATATATGCATCTCCTTCCGCAGCATCGGTTGGTAAATTGCTTATAGCATCAACAGTACCCTTAACAATAAATGATGTACCATCTAGCCCATCTTCGCCTATATTAATAGCGGGTCCCCATTCATCACTCGCGATAGTATCTGAACCAGTGCCTGTATCAATAGCGGTTGCCCAGCGCTGCCATAATATTTTATCAGTAGCTTGCTTTACTGGTTCTGTACTTGACCAGCCATTGGAAGTAGTAAAGCTAACTGCTTTATTACTAAAATTATATGTAGAGCCATCTGCCGGGGGATTTAGTTCAGTTGCTGCGGGTGATCGATCTGTTCTTTTATATATAGCTACTGGAGTAGTATTATAACCAGGAGCGCCGTCATTGCCTGGATCGCCCTTAATACCCCACCGTGAACCATCTGACCATTCGTCTGCAGATATAATATCAGTCTCAGTACCATCATTAATAGATACATTACCAGATGCTGTTGCATGCGTTATATATAATTGCTGATCACCGTCTGGAATTACCTTCGACCATCCATTATCTAGCGACGCTTCTTGGATTAGACCTGCATTAGTGCCGGAAAGATCAACAGTTACTGTCCCGGGATTATCAGTAACAGGTAAACTCGATCTCTTATAGGCTTGTACAATATGTGATACAACAGTTTCAGTTAAATCGAAAGGATTTTGTGAATATATAAAAGGTTCAGACCACTCATCATCCTCTATTATATCGTAAACTTCTCTTGTAGAAGACGTTGCTACAATACTCCATAAGTAGTGATTTGTACCATCATATGATGGCTCTAATAATGACCATCCGTTCAAACTACTCCCTGCAGGTACTACTAGATCTCCACGCGAATTACTGCCGCTATTTTGAACGTAATAATTTATAGGCCCGGTTGGAGTAGTAGATGGAGCGTTAATGTTATTATTTCTTAGATATAATCTAACTGGGCCAGTAGCCAATCCTACTAGACCATTACTACCTGGTTTTCTCCATAATACAGTATCACTCCACTCATTACCGCCTATAACATCAACCTTAATTAAGTCTGTTTCATTAGAATCCGCGGCTATAGCTTCCGTAGCATATACCCACTCTGCATCTGTAGGTATTTGAGTATACCAACCAGTAGCATTCCCACCGCTTATAATTTGATTACTACTAATAGTAATATCTCCATCATCAATTATCTTACCAAATGTATCTTCTGTAACGTCTAGTTGAACAGTGAGATCGATATCGATAGGAAAGACTGGTATAGTAGCTAATTCAGTATCAGCTCCATAATATAAAGTAATTAACTTATTAGTAACGCCGTCAAACCCAGCTGTTCCATTATAAGCCATAATAGCAGGAGCTGACCAATTGTCAGAACCAGCTGCTGTACCAGTATTACCTATAATGCCAAATTGCTGTTGGGATATATATATTGGAGCTAAGCCACCGGGTATCCGATCATACCAGGTTAAAGCTTCACCACCGCTAGCGGAATTTGGTACTGTAAGTGTACTGTTACTAAAGTTATAAGAACCACCTGTTGGTGCATTGGTAAGTGTCTGTATATCTTCATCGCCTGCATATCTTGTATATACCTGAGACAAGTATGTAGATATGCCATTTATACCTTCATTTGGTGATAAAATCGGCGCTGACCAAGTTATATCACTATCGATACCATAATTACCTAGAGCTACATCATATTCACTAGTAGCTGCTACTCCAACTGATACGTATAGAAAATCGTATCCAGCATCTGGATCGTCATCTGGAATAACCGATCGATATGGTGCAGAGCTCCAACCACTTGGTGGTGTAAGTATACGGCTTTGAAAATTAAATGAACCTCCGGTAGGGGTATCAGCCTCTGTAAACCCAATAGCTCTAGTATATATAGATAGCTGCACTACAGCATCTCCATTATTACCATCTATAGCAGGTTGCATTACTTTAACCGGTGACGACCAAGATAAACTACTATCTTCACCAGTAGGCCCGCTGACAGTAGCTACCGTATGAGATACCCACAATGATTGGCCGTCATACTCTGGAATAGCCTCAGTCCAGCCGTCTGGTAAGTCTATAAACTCATTACTAGTAAAGCTATAAGTACCGGAAGTTGTGTCGTCGATGCCGCCTGGTTTATCGTTGCGGATATCATTGTTAGTTCTTGTATATATACTACCAAAGTATGTTGAATAACCATCTGCACCATCTGAAGCAAATCGTGTTGGCTGTGACCAAGTAGTAGCTATTGAGGTTCCTGTGTCTCCGGTAATACTAAACTGAAAATTACACATCCATAATTGCGTACCGGCATAAGCACCTTCGGCGGGTGGTCCAAGATCTCCTGCAACATCTATATACCAATCATCTACATTTCCGTTACCGTCATTAATCTCCGGCGGAGTTAATCGATTTGATCCAAAGTCAAACGAGCCGCCTATAGGTGGACTCGGTACAGTAGGCTTTCTAGTAAATACAACAGCCTGGTATGTAGACTTTCCATCGCTACCGGGGAGACCTTGAATGCCATCGGCAACAGGATCAGACCATACTATAATTTCGTCCGTATTAGTAACACCGTCTATCGATGCAACTCCATTACAAGAATATAAAACCCAGTCTTCTTGACCAATTTCAATTACAGGTACTCCGCCCGACCACTCGTCAGGCGGATCAAATATACGATTTGTAAAATTAAATGAACCATCATCATTATAATTACCATCAGCATCTGCTGCCCCTGGCTTTTCATCCAAAACTTCTTGAAATGTCGCATCAGATGGAAATCTTCTATAACATACTAATTGCGCGATGCTCTTACCATTATTACCGTCGATACCATTTGTACCAGGACTACCGGGGTTACCTACGGGCCCTTGAAAGGCGACGGCAGATAGTGGAGCTGCAACAGATTTAAACGTACCATTAATCTCTTTATAAATATGGACTAAATCTGTCTTACCATCTAAAATACTATCGCGAGGGATTTCATTAATTCTAATACCTGACATATCTAAATATTTAGTATATCTAACGTATTTTATGTGTAAGTGGTGGTTAAAAATAAATATTAGTATAACTCATGAATAATAGGATCTTATTTAACTACACCACCGGGGATACGCTATTATTAAATGGCGAAACATATACAGGATACTATAATGTTACAGATGGTAATTTTTATAGCGGTCGTGAAGTTACTACCACTTCTAGTCTTCTGAATATTAGAGATAATGCACTGGCAAAATATATAGAACAAAAGTTATACTTCAATAGAATACCTCTAGAAAATCTTAAACTACCATATGTATATCAAGATATAAAATTTCAGCCGAGCGATTTTATAAATCAAAATAGTATTAATAGAAAGCTTAAAAGATTAAATGATAATTTTCTCGAGCTCTTTAATTTTACAGCTACCCAAACTAACGACTTACCGGAAGGGTATACTGGGTTTATTGGAGTTACTGCTGCTGGGGCTGGTAATTTTGGTCTAGAAACGGAAATATTTAGAAGTATTGAGAGTCTATCAAACGCCGCGTCAGGTCTTCAAAATTTAAAAAGATTTGAAGTTATACCTCGAAAGGTAGGCCCCGAGCAAATAAATCCTGATACATTTATATCGATATACGCTACAGATAATAGTATATATGCATTTACTTGCCCGAACGTAAGTACTGGGACTACATATACATTTAGAGCATCTACTGGGTTTGTTGATGGGTTTAATACACGCGCGTATGAAAATATTGCGGATATAACAACAAATAATAAAGATCTATTGTTTGTTAGTGATGTGGCTCATAATCAAATATATAGACTGTATATTGACCCGCTAGTTAATGATTCGAGAATAACTGGAAATGATCTAGAATATTTAAATCTAGGCGGTGTTGAAATTAATACAACAGGTAACGGTGTACTATCCGGCGCTAATATAATAGAATACGGTCTAGGCGAACTCTACACGTATAATAGCGGCACAAAAAGTTTTGTTGTATTGGGTAGTGATTTATCTTTTATTAGGAGATTTACTAGTAAAGAAATTAAGGATAGCGAGCCAGTAAGTTTTGCAATTAATACCGTTGATAGGTCATTATACATATTACTCTCTAATTTTAAAGTCTTAAAGCTTGGCACTGACTTTAAGCAACCGGCGCAAGAAGTGGAAATAGGTAATACATTTAATCCATATGAAAGACCTACAAAGATATTATTTTCAAAGAATAATAGTAATATATTTTATATAATGACAACATATAACACCTATAAGTACTTTAACGTTGGTGGTAATATACCTATCGGTAAGTTCGATTGGGCCAAGACGGGTAATGCTGGATTAACCGGTACGGATAATGAAATATGGGACGCAGCTATTTTAGATGAAGATAATGATTATGATTCCTTGTTTATATTAAATAAAAAGGTAGCTGGGTTTAATCCTGTGACCGAAGATTATACTGGGTTAGATAAAATTTTAAGGTGTAACGAAACTAATAACAGATTATCGGTTCAGGAAAATGAATTATATGTAATATTTGATTTAAATGATATATATGTTACAGATCAATACTTTAATAGTTTAACTTTTAATAAAAGCTTTAAAAAGCTAATATCTAATCTAGATGTGATGTCTTCGTTTATACAATCAAAATTTATATTGACATACGATCAATACTCTGAACTAAAATTAAACACAAAAACGACATTATCTAGTACATTATACTATGCTAAAGATTATGATATGTTTGTTGGGCCTAATGAAGTTGTTACGCCTCAAGTAATTAATAGATGTATTAATAAAATTGTAGATTACCAGGAGTATGTATTATCAGTATTACAGGGTAGGATTACAAATAAAAAATATCCTATAACTACTCCTAGATATATAACATAATATATTAGACAATTGAATAAATATTATTATGAGTGATTTTAGAGGCTGTGAAATATGTGGAACTTTTAAGTCTATAATTAATATAGGCAATTTAGATAATGATATATTAACACCGGGTAATAGATGTACCGTCCGCGACAGTACCGGTGGAGCTAGTGCAATACAATTAGGTGTTCAAGGCGAAGGTGTTTGTATTGGAGGACCTAGTTGTATTGATGGCAATACCACTATTTGTGGTTGTGCTACTATTATCAGTAACGCGTTCATGTGCGGTACCGGTCAAGTGACCGGTACATTTAGCAGCGGTTGTGCTACGTTGAACGGCGCTGATGTTGACGGAGGCGGTCTTAATGTATTAACCAATAAGCTTAGCGTAACTAGCACATGTACAAGTACTACTAACCCAACACGGGTAGCTGCTGATTTATGTGTAACTGGTAATCTTAACGTTGATGGTTGTATAACAGCTGGAGCTGATGTTATCGCTTTCTATTCTTCAGATTGCAGACTTAAAGACGATCTTAACGTTATCTGCAATACACAGAGTATTGTTAATAGCTTAACTGGTTATTCCTTCACTTGGAATGAAGAGTCTGATAGAGAAGGAAACGACTTAGGTGTAATAGCTCAGGATGTTCAAGAGGTACTGCCATCTATTGTTAAAGAACGGGATAATGGTTATCTAGCAGTAGATTACATTAAGCTTATTCCTGTTCTTATCGAAGAGGTCAAGCGCCTTAACGCTGAGGTAGAAGAGTTAAAGAATATTCAATCCTTTTAATTAGTTTCTTACTACAGCTTTATTTGCTTACGCGTAAGTTGTTATTTCTATAGAAGGTGGTATAAATTTTATGGCGGCGACTGAGCCAAATGATTTTTGAAGATGATAGTTAGTGTATAATCGTACCGGGTATGATGCGTTGTATATCCCAGCATTCCAAAGCAAACTTCTACCGCCTGAAGGCCAGTTTCCTCTGTATATTATTCCCTTTTCTACGTCTTCTTCTTGTGCAATATCAGTTATTTCTAGATATATACTCGCGGCATGTTGCCCTTCAAATGAACCATATTGAGCGGGGGTCACTGCTAGCTCGGTTAGACGTGTCCAAGTTTCATCATCGGAGGTAGTGCCTTCCCCGCCACCGATGAATGGGGTGAAGTAGAATAACGGGTTGTTATAAGCAGCAATGTGGCTCCAGTTATAAGTAAATGTATACTTCACTCTTGTCGCGTTAGCAGGTAATTTATATCTAATAAGACTTCCTGTTACATCGTAGGTATAACCAGTGTTTGCTGCAGCACTCAGATAAGGAGTACTGATATCACCTAGGTAACGAGTAAGAGCGTTGGTTAGGGGCGTTGGCACTATGGCTGGATTTACATCATAATGTAACGTTACATTTGGCATTGTGTATGTACCGCTCCTAATTGTAACGTTTCTACCATTAGATAAGGCACTAAAGGACTCGATAATCTCGCCTGGTCTATAATTTGGATCAACTAATGCCAATCTACCACCTGTATCAAATTCAAAATCATCAGATACCTTTAGACCGATCTCTAAACTAGTAAGTGTTACGTTAGCAGTTTGACCTGTAACATCCCTTGCAGATAGACCAGGGCCCACCTCTGGATTAAATTGCTGAATATCATCAGGCCTCGCCTTAATAATATACTTTGTTACCATATATGGTTGAATGTTATTGTGAGATTGAGCCGCGTCGCTACTCACGGTTTGAGTGTATGGCGAAAAGTCGCCCTTACAACCGTTATGTGAGACTTTATCGCACGTCAGCGGGTAATCGCTGAACGCGCCTCCAAGACCACAACCACCGAACAGGTTGCTACTTTCATTAGTCATCCCTAGCCCATTTATATGTTTATGCGAAGGTAATCCAGATTGCTGTGAAGTAAGTCGGTGATTATACTTACCGCCGGTAGCTCCTAAATCAAAATTGCAAGTATCAGTACCGTCACTAGCTCCATTCGGTGCCGATCCTACAGGTACTTTACCTCTCAAATCCGGTAACCTAAAGCCTTCACCGATTCTTGCTCCAAAGTTCTCTCCAATCGCTGCAGATAACTCTGGATATTGAGGACCGTTAAAAAGACCACCATTACATGCTAACCATTTATCATCAGGTATATCATCAGCACCGCCCCATGGTATAATCGTACCAACAGGCATAATTTCAGCAAAAACTAACGCGGTCGACTCGCCTGGGACAGCTTCCTGCCATGATAAATTACCAGATCCATCAGTCTTAAGAAATCGATCTGCTGTCTGTATATCTGGCCAATTATACTGTACTCCGTTTAATCTTGTTACTCCGGAAGTTATCTGCAAACAACCGTTAGTTGGGTTACTGATATTAATACAACCATCGTTAACTAATAACCCCTTAACAGTAAAATTGCAATTGTTATTTAGAACTCTATTATCTACACTATTACTATCTAGAGAAGGGTTGTTAATAGTGCATCCTAAAATTTGATTACATGTTATTGTATTACTGGCTATCTTAGAACAGTCGACTGCTAAATCTTCTATTTTGTCCCTAGTAACAGCATCATTAAGAATATTAGTTTCCTGGACAATATTAGGTGTCAGAAAATTCTCTAATGTAATTTTCTTTGTAATGCCCTCATCACCGGCATTCTCTCTATCATTAACAATAATGTAATTAATATCGTCATTTGCGGTTATTTCGTTTAACTCTGAAATCTTTATATCGGTCGCCATAATATTATTTATTATAAAGCTCTTATTAATAACCCGTTTGGATCGGTCTTCATTCTATTAACTGCGCTTAATCCGATATTACCTGAAGGTCCGAATGAGTTAGTAGTATATGAATATATATTATCAGTAGCGGTGTAAGGAGTATACCCCCCTACTGCAGTTGTAGATGATACACTAGTTGTATACGTATATAATGTAGCTTCTGGTGGTAATTGATTACTCTGGTAGAAATATATATCATTACCGGCGCTACTAATTAAACTAAATTCAGTACCTACTAAACCGTTAATATCAAATAATGTTGTTATTGTATCCTGCAACCCTGTTATCCCTTGATATATGGTTATATCTGTAGATAATACAATGGATGTCGTATTTTGTGTATATGTATATCTAGGATCATCTCCGGTTATACCGAATACAATTGTATATAACTTACCACTCTTCCCTTGTAATGTAAATCCAGAACCTGAAAGCGCTTGTAACTCAACGTTATTTAAATCCGCGGGGATTAACGTAACATCTGATCTATATAAATATTCAGCATCTAAGTCGATATCTTCAGGGTCTGTATTTATATATATGTTATCATCAACTCTCTCAACTTCTTCAATTTCAAAAAAGGCACATGGATATATAATATTTTCGTCAGACTCTAAATTCATTAAAGGCACAGCTGCAGCTGATATAGTAAATAACTGAGTATTGAGAACTTCGATGTTTTTTTCAATAGTACTACCTGCAGATTGCTTTATGTTGATATTATGAGTAACTGTAGATGGCACATTACCTCCAACTGATAAATATCTAGCTACTATTTGAGCATTAACTTCAGATGAAGAGGAGGCAGTTTGATAGTATGTATGTTGCACGGCACTTAAGCTCAGCTCTGTAGGTAATCTATTAATAAATAGCGGTTCTATATTTTTAATAACTGAACCGTCACCATAATTCACCGTAAAATCATATATACCGGTAGATCCTAAATCAATCCCCGATAGCACAAATAATACATCAGTCGGGCCCTGAATAGCATATATATGATTATATGTTTCAGCTGAAGTAGTAGGTACAGCGTTAGATATATCTATAGTTAATTTATGTCTAGAAGTTAAGTGCGCCATTAAAAGTAGTTTGGGTTGGGGTAGATGAAAGAGATTGAAATATAAAATTATCTGTAAACTCGCGTTGTTTATAGAAATTATTTGTATTATTATAATTATCGGGGGTTATAACAAAATTTTGAAATATATTTAATTTATTGCCTTTTATACTAAAAACTAGTACATGAAGATTATTAGCATTGTTAATATCCGCAAAATCCGTCATTAGGAAAAATTTCTCTTGATAGCTATTATAAGATAATTTCATAGTCTTTATCTGCGATATACTCGTACCTACATCAAAGGTAAAGTTTTCAGCAAAATAGCTTCGATTTGTGGTATTTTCGTCTATTATATTAACTTCTTTCTGAGTATCTAAGTTATATTTAAATATAGAGAAGTTAAACGTTCTAGCGTTAATCGGCGATGTTGTTAAAGTACTCTCAGCTTTTATAGTAAATACATTATTATCCAATCTTACTGGATTACTTATATTACTAATTTGCTGCCGATTTTGATATACTACAATACCGGTATTAACTTTTTTGACGCGCGATACGAATGATTTAGAACTAAATGAACCATTGGTATTGTATGTTATATTTTCTGTAATTAGATAGCTAGAAGTTCTAAAGAAAAAGGTATTTTGAAATATATCGACATCAATTATATTATTATTTAATTCTGTATAAATTTTATTATCATATATATATTTGTCGAATACACTACTTAGAGCAGAGTTAATTGACTCGTATGCATCTCTAATAGTATTATATACTAAAATATCCTTTGCTGTATTCAACTTACCATTAATAGTCATTTTTTCCTCTGTCGGTAATTCTACAATTTCAGTAGGAGCTATCTCTAGAGGAGGAACTGTAGGTGTAAAGCCTGAAATATTCCTATTTAAAAAATTAGTAGGATTTACAACAAAATATATATTACCGTATATATCACCAACTTCTTTAAATATATTACCTGAAAGCTTACCAGACTCGATTCCATATAATGGGGATATATTATCTATTTTAAAATTATCTTGTTCTAAAGATGAATAGCTATAAAAGTTTTGATCATCACTATTACTCTTAACTAGAGGTTTACCGAAAGATGATGAATTGTTTTTAAACTCCGTGTTTTTGAGTACAAAGATAAATGGTGATGTTCGAGGCGCGCCTCCCACTCCATCAATGTTACCGTATCTAGCAGGATCAGGAAACATATATACCGTATCTTTTTCGATAGTCCGGGTATCGAGTACCGGTTCAAATGCTGCGTCGATCTTAATTATACCAAAATTTGTAGGCTTATAGAATAACCCAACATCACGCTCACTCTGTATCTGATCACTTGACACTTGAATAGTAGCGGCATTATTTATATTAAGTAAATTTCTATGAGGGTATGACGCGTCAAACATTTTACCCGATAATACTTGATTATTTGAATTAGACGAAATATAGTACATATCAGTACCCATATAGTTCTGTATTAACTCCGCTTGTAATAGATATTTTAAATTCGAACTACCGGTATTCTGATAGTCTTGAAAAAATGTATTAGGTAAAGATGATGTATCAGTAGTATCGAAATCCACCAAAAGACCGGGAATTTCTTTTAATACGACTCCTTGAGTGTTTATAATATCCTTAATCGCTTGTTCGGTATCGTAAAAAAATGCACCGCTTATTATATTTGTATTGGATGTAAAGTAATCATACCTATTACCGGACACAGTATCATAAAAAGCTGGCTCCTGGCCAGGATCTAAATCATAATAATCATTAAAAATATCATAATTATTTTCTACCTCAATTGATATATTATTAATGAAAGTTCCAATATCTTCAGGTATAGTCAACCCTGTTATTATATCATCTCCGCTATAAATATCTAATAATTCTATCTTAATAGCATCGGTAAGACCTGTATGAGATCCCTTTCTCTTAACATACTGAACATCGCGCGCGACCTCCTTTCGCTTTTTTGCGAAATATTGCGAGATATCTTTAATTTTTCGAGCGAAGAAAGGAATTGCAATAGAAAGCTGCTCATCATCTTCTAGGTTTATATTATCTAGATATCTCTTCTCTTCAGGTGTAGTATAAAATATTTTGACTTCACTTAAGAAGGATAAAAATTGAGTCTTTAAGTCTGCATTAATATTTGTTAATGTTACATTAGCTGTATCTTGCCATTTACGTAAATAGATGTTATATAGATTAAGTTCATCTGACGTTTTTTCTAAAGCTCCGGTATAGTTTAAGAACTCTATTAATGAGAAGGGCGAGCGACCGTCAAATTTTTTATCATCCAATGCATTGGTGATACTATTATATACTAAAACTTCTGCTACGATCTCGGCCATATAGAAATATTTAATCGTTATACTCTGTACCTGAAATAAGGCCGCAGCTACTATATAAATTATATTGTATTAAGCTATCAGCTACCCCGTCTTTACCTATAATTTCATTATATGATGATATAGTCTGTAAGTATGTGCAGTTTGAGTTAGTATAATCAATAAAGTCTGCTATTAACGTACCATCGACGGTATTATTATAGTCGTAAAATTCGTAATATGGTTGAATAGCTATACCGCTAACATCTTTAGGTAACACTAAGCCCCAGCCCCAGCTGTCATTATAGCTTGAAAGTGCGTAGGAGTTAATAGTCCTATAGTCAACTTCGGTAGCACTAAGAATATTTGTATTAACAAGGGTATAGTTTTCACTAAACTTCTCGTAAGCTATTATATATTTAGATTGGCTGCCCGTATATAATATAGTGGTATCTATTGGAAGATAATCGCCTTTATTTTTACCAAATATTGTCTTTGAGGTAAACCCCTTATCATCAAAGTTTAATTGAAATTCATTTTTCTTAGCAATTTGTCTTGAGAAATTTACAGAGAGTATGTCTATTAATCGCTGCAAGGTAGGTGGGAATTGTTGATTATATTCTTCAAAATCTATATCTAAACTATTAAGCATAGATATGAGAGCTCTTAAATTACAATAATCTACATCAGCTATATTAGAGACAAAATTAGTAGTTTTTTCAAACATCTTTATACCTAGAGTATCAGTAGAGCTATTATCGTTACCAACTGCCTGGCCAAGTAAGTTATCAAAAAATTGAGGTTTATTTAATAGAACATCTTGGTATATTAAATTTTTATAATTAAGCGTCTGGTTGTTATCTTCGTTTTCTTTACGAATATCATATACTCCGTTAGCGCTGTATATATTAAATGGTGTCGAATATGATGTAAATGTTTCACTCAATGTTGAGGAGTTATATATCATTCGAATCCTCATATCTTCACCTGTTAATGTGCTAGTAACATAACCTTTAAAGAAGCCTCCGGCGGTACCGGAAATATTGTTAAAATTACTCTCAAAAGTAGCAGACGTCTCCGGTACCACTGAACTGTTTGATGTTATTAAGGATAATATTAGGTCTCCTTCATTGATTATAACAGATTCATTATTAGTGTTAAATATTCTTATAGTATCTGCAGTATTCTGAGTTATAAGAAAATCTATTGTACTTTGAATTAACGGTTCTCTTTTAAATGGTATAACATCTTCTTTATATCTAGCTATAAAATATATTTTTTGATTTGTGAAGTTTATAGTAGGTATATTGAACGTATCGATTGAATCTCCAAGCCCATCGACGCCATTTGATGTAAAATTAATACTCGGTGTAATCTGATTGACATCGCGCGCGCAGATCGAAAAATAGATTGTAGCTGGTACCGGGTTAAGAATTGCTCGATTATCATTCGAGTAATTAATAAAGTTTGACTCCGGATCTAAAAATTGACTTGTATCGAATGATGCAAATAAAACTGTTTGGTGATCTGCCATATGAATATTTATTAACTTACTTTAATCTTCGTAATAATATACTTCCGCTGTGCCAGATGAACCTATAAAAATAGTACCAGCCCTATACTCGCTAAAAAACTCCAGCCCTTGAGATGGATTTAATCGATCCCGTCTAGCATATATAAAGGTATTATTAGTCTTGAGGGATGTTATGGGGATAAACCCATTTTCGGTGGCTGACGCGAATATAGAAAACGTTTTTAAGTGTATATATGGGTCTTTATTATATTCTTCTTCAGTCTTAAAATCGCTACGATTACCTGATACATTTAAATTAATGGTATAGCCGCCATTTGCTGATACCGTGCGGTACGTTTGATATGAGTTAAATCTAGTTATTATAATTGGATTTTCAAAAGTAGATTGGTACGCTGAAGATTGCTCCTTATATGTCATATATAATGTATCTTCAACTGCGTTAAATACGCGTATAATCGGTCGATCTGTAGACTTATAAAAGTTAGTCGCGCTATCACAAGCAACGAGAGTTATTGTATAATCGCCGGGAGTTGAGTAAAAATGTTGAGCAGTTAAATCGTCACTAATTGTACCATCGCCTAGATCAATAAAATACCGGTAATCATCAGCGATAGATGTAGCGGATAGAAAGTTTGGATATATATAGAGATTATCAATAGGGCATGCATAAGCTGATAGTACTTGACCATCTTCTTCGAAGAAATTCGAATTTTTAACGACTATTGGAACTACAATTTCCGGCAAGGAATCGTAATCTCTCTCGTAATTATAAGAAACTGAGGTTGGTGTTGTAAGTGCCATTATATATTAACGGTTTCAACGATAATTCGATCTGATAATGTTGTATTGTATAAGAATGGATACTTGAAGTATGGTAATGTGATATTAGATGATGTAGACTCGATATCTACGTCACTATATATTACATTAAAAGAATACAAGTTTAAGAAAGGCACTTCGCGGATAATATTGTTATTAGCATCTACTAACCTAGTAGTAATGCTCTGCACGCCTGGAATAGCTAATATTTCTGCAGATATATCACTAACGTTAATAGTTTGACCTAGTTCTGCACTGCCAACCGCGAAGACCTGCTTAAAAATATTATCAACTCTTTCTTTAATTTTAACTGCGCTAAATCTCTCATTAATAACCCGGCTTATAACAATATATGTATTATCTATATCAGTAATATCAGGCTGAACTCCAGGTAGCTGCAACCCAACAGTTATAGCATTATAAATAGGATCATGAGGTACTATTTCCATGTTTGACATTTTACTAAATTCCATAGAATTTAGGATTTCAGATTTTTGCGAGCTAGTCAAGAAAAACGGCTGATTGCTGGCATCTACAGTCTTAAGCCGTGGCACTAAGAACAAGTGAACTGAGTTTAACTGCGACGAACTACTAAATTTAACTTGATTAAATAAAAATCTCGGATCATCATTAGGTCGATCTAGACCTAAATCATAATAATATTTTATAACATTATCGACATACGAGCTATTATTAACTGATACAGAGCTAGCAACAATATTTGAATATTTCTTATTAATAAATGTATCTATGTCATTTACTGTTACTAATCTATTTTGAGCAAAAAACGTTTTTGGTGAATTAGCTTTTATTTGATCTACAGTTTCTATTTCAGCAGGGTTAGTTGATTCAAAATTATTAGTAAATGAAATATTAGTAGCTATATTAGGAGTTAAAAATAATGTATTAGTAGAATATATGTATTTAGAGATTGCTTCAAATTGATTACTAGTAAAAATATTTATATTGTTACCGTTAAGAGTATTAGCTGCAACAACACCCTTACCGCCATCACTCTTTAAGTAGTATATATATACATTGTCCCCTGCCTCTAGTTTAACTCCATTAACATTATTACCAAATTTTAATTCATAAAATCCGTTTTCGTTTAATCTTTTTTCAAACGCGTATGTTGAACTATCTTGGTCAAATATTGAATTAACCTCAATAAACTCAATATACTTATCATCATTGAATCTCTTGACAAAAACGTTAATACTATCATGTTCAATGTTAATTGCGCGCTTATTAACCGTATCTTTAACGACTAAAGATGTAATTTCAAAATCTTCGCCAATTGCAGTCTGTACCGGATGCTCAAAATATTTACCTTGATATAATAAATTTTGATCAGATAATGTTGCTAATCTTTCAGTTACATCGGTAGTTTTTGTAAATGTGGCGTCTCTAGTAAAGGAAAAATCTACACCATTAATATTAAAATATGAGAATCTTTTAATGGTATAAATATTAAGAGGCAACAGCTCACTTGCAGTTGCGTCAAAGGACATTACAGAAGTCTTATAACCTGTCGGATTATATCCTATAAGCTTTGTTACTCTATTTATATTTTCGAATAAAGTTGCCTCGTCAAACAATGCTTCAGATGCTGTCTGATTCAAGTAGAATAATGATAGATGATATGAAAACGCTATTATATCAATAATAGACGACAGATTACTACCTTCGAAGTCTTGATCTGTAAATACCCCACCTTGCGTGAGCCTTTGCTTTATAAGGTTCTTAAGAGTAAGTGCATCGAAGGTTGCATATGCATCTCTTGGAAGCGAAAAATCAGTATCAGCAAAAGCCATAATAATATTTATATATAAAATCCTGAGCTGCTAAGTTTACCCTTAAGATTTAAAGCACTATTATTAAATCGTGGAATTGTATATATAAAATCACATTCATATTCCTGATCATCTATAATTGGAGTTATTGTAAGGGATATTAATTTTATCCTTGGTTCAAATTTTTCCATATTAGATATAATGTTTTTACCTATAACATCTGCACGAACTTCAGTTACTGGTAAAAAAAGTAAATCACCGAAATTAATCCCAAATAGAGGGTTTAATATCTTTTCCCCCGGACTCGTTGTTAGTAGACTAATAAAAGCATTACTTATAGCATCTATGTTATCATCCGCAATAATATCATTCACTTGGAATTTTTTCTCAAGCTCGCTCCTAAGAGGGTATCTTTGTTTAATATCTAAATGAAGATCCTTATATATGATACTAGATTCTTCCTGATCTAAAACCTTTTCCTGTTTTAATATATCTAAATTCAACGTAGCCATTATAATAATATTTAAGCTATAGAATAATTAACAAAAAACAATAAATAATAATATGTCACATAAGTTTTTAAATTTAATTGAAAGTACAATCCAAAAAATGACTAACGGCGGTATTTTAGTCGGTGATCGTGTATCGTTAGTATCTGGGTATAAGAGTAAAGACTCCTTTAAAGGTCTATCCGACGATGTAAAGAAATATATCGAAGATATGTTTACTGGCAACGATCTTAATAAGAAAGTTATCAATGTTAAGACAGATAACGGTTCTAGAGCCCCAGCTAATTCAGATAACAGAGCTGACTCGTTTTTTGTCGACGTTGCAGTAGAATTAACTAATGGCTTATATGATAATCAGAACGCAGTTACAGTACCTTCTGATATTTTAAAGGTTGAAGAAGAAGATATATCATTCGGTTCTCCAGTACCTGATTCAGTTAAGTATGATAATAAGGTTCAAATCGATCCAGCCAAGCCGGAAGAAAACGAAGAGCAGCAACAAACAATGACCCAGCAAGGTGATAGCCTTAAGAAGTCAAATCTTTCTAACGCTAGTAAGAATACAAAGATCCCTTCGAAGTCTGCTACTCCATCACCTGCGGTTAACGAAAGCTATACTTCGCAGTATATGCCAATCAACGGATAATTTTATGAAAAACAACGATACACGACTATTAGAAGAGGCATATTGCCAGATCCAAGAAGGTAAGCTCGGCGATTTCGCAAAAGGTGCTGCAAAGATGACTGGTAGGGCTGCTGCAAAGACAGGTCTTGCTGCTACCGGTGCAATAGCAAAAGGTACTGGGATTGGATTAGACGGTTTAATGAAAGCTCTCAACTATCTTACATCAGAGCAGCTTCAGAAGCTCGGACAAGCAGCTCTAGATAAAGCTGGAGAGATAAGAGTAAGCGACGAAGAGGGCTACTAATGCAATCTGATAACCCTCCGGTGATTGAAGAAGATTTCAGTAGGACTTTAAACGTTATTCAAACAGCTTTAGACGTTGCTGGTTTGGAACCAACTATAGGTGCGTTTGCTGATGGTTCTAACGCAGTTATCTCTACACTAAGAGCAGCTGCAGCTAAAGAGAAAGATGATCGTAAGAAACATTTAATAAACGCTGGTATTAGTACTTTATCTATTATACCATTTGGAGATATATTAAAAATCTTTAAAATTCGCAAGTTAGGTGTACCAGCTACAAAAGCAGCTATTAAAAGTATCAGAGCGGGTAAAGTTGCTGCTAAAGGCTATAAGAATTATAAAGATGATGAGCCGGTAAAAAAATTCGACAGTGAATACAAGAAATATCTAGAAAAATACTCATATGAAGACATTTAAGCAACATTATACAGATACTCAATTTAATAATGTAATTAACGAGCAACTAGCTAGCAATGCAAGTGAAGATGTTATAGTTGAGAATATTTCAAATATTTTTATTAATGAAAGCATAGGCACACCAATCGAAGCCCTAAGTAGATTTGATGGAAGTGCGGTGAGCCAGGCAATTAGTGATCCTGAATATGTAAACAACGCGTTAGACGCTGCTGGAGTTTTTCCAGATGGCGGGCTTATTGGATTGTTTCCGAATCCACTCGAGTGGTTAGCAGGTGCAGGTTTATCTGTTATCGCTGTTAAAGTTATTGCAAAAATACTTGAAAAGATACTCGCAAAAAGTAATGCGAAAGCAGATAAAGCGGCTGAAATTTCTGATGCAGAAGGCGAATCAACGTTTAACGATAAAGTTCAGGATGCTATTAAAAGAGGTGATGCATTAACTGATGAGGAAAAACAGCAGCTAGCAAATGATATATCTGATAAGTTAACTGAAAAGTATCCTAATAGAGAAAAAGCGTGGTGGTTGAAAGCATTAAATGCAATTACTAAATTCCTTAAAGGTAAGGGTGGTGCTGGCTTAGCTTTACTAGGTTATTTTCTTATCTAAATTCTTTCTAATTTAACCCAGCACGCAAAAGCATTAATCTCTTTATCTAGCACCCAGACGTCATTTACCATACTCTCTGAAATAGTTACAATATATTGACGTTTTTTATTGTCATCTAAGCTAGAGTCGTATACATAATTTAGATACTGCTTCATTAGATTATGATAATCACCTTGAAACTCGTTTTCATTCTCAATAAGATACTTCCGTAAACCAAATGTATTCTTAGATTGAATCTCAGTATGAATTCTCTCTACTATCTCTTTACTATCTAAACCTACATTAACTTCAAAGATACCTTTAACTGTAGCTTTCTGCACGCTATTGATAATCTTACGAATATCCGGGTAATTCTGCTTTACTACGTTTACAAAATTACTTTTCTGATCTTCAGTAATCTTAATACCCTCTTGCTTTATAATACCTACAATAAGCTTTAATACAGTATCAAACGGCGGGTTGAGATCGAAGAATTGAGTTCTACTTTGAATAGCAGGTATAATCTTATGCTTATAGTTGGCAGTTAAGATGAAGCGTGTACCACTACTATATTCCTCCATCGTATTGCGCAGAGCTCTTTGGCCATCAATGGTGATACCGTCTGCTTCATCAAGTATAACAACCTTTACTTTACCGTCGAGAGACTTAGTCTGCGCAAAGCCAACTACCTTAGAGCGAATAGTATCGATACCATTTTCATCAGATGCATTAATATACAAATACTGACATTCTAGAATATCATTAACTAATATTCGCGCTAAAGTAGTCTTACCGATACCTGGGGTACCGACGAATAACAGATTAGGAATCTCATCAGTAATAGAATCAAAATACTTTCTATTACTATCAGATAATACTAAATCAGTTAACGTTTTAGGTCTATACTTTTCTGTAAACAGGCTATCGAACATATTACTATTATAAAGATGTTCCTTACTATATCAACACCGACTTATAAATATTAATATGTTATCACCCGCTTTTACTAATGCATCTATATCCAACGCATATAGAGGTACAAATCAAGTTAGTAAGATGATGTTAGGATATAATCATGTATGGCCATTAGCTCCTATATTTTCATTCGATACGTATCAATCCGGAGGCGAGTTAAATTTTGATGTAGCATCGGATACTGGTATTATTGCTACTGTTATTAACGGTAATGAAAGTATGTTACATCCGAATCCACAGTCTATTAATTTAATTCAAGCTAAGGCGGCGAGTTATTCGTATAATGAGTCATACACAACTCCGCCGGGTACACAATTAACAAATATAAATCTACCGTTATATAACCGCCGCGAGGTTACTATAACCGGTCGAGGTACTCAAGTGACCAGATATAATGCTGATTATAATAACGGTAGCGTAAATGTAACTATTTCAAACGATTTCATCGATGCTGTTACATTTTCAGTTAATTTAGATGGTAATACTAAAACTGCAAACATTGCCGGTGAGTCATCTGTTACTATATCATTTACCGCGTTGAGTAGAGGTAGTAAACTTATTACCATCACAAACGTAACCGATAATACTAGTGAGCAAATATCAGTTACAATAAATACTAACTATACGCCACTAGCTCCTATTTATTATAGATTTGGTGCTCAAGATAACCTACCAACAGTCAGTGATAAGCTAACAAGAGTAGATGTATATGCATTAACAGAAGCAGAAGCCCTTGCCAGTAACAGCTCATTTACGGTGAAAAGTAGACCAGTGAAGTTTGTAGCTAAGAATTGGCTCTGGGATTTGAGGCGCGTCTCCTCGACCATCTGGGTGCTCACAACGGGACATACAATTGAAATAGTAGACAGGGGTATTGGTTATGCTGAGAATTCTTTAATGCGAACTGAAGCTGTTGTTGATACCGAAGAGCTCTGGGATGGTTCTAACCCATTCGTCACGGATATAGATTTAAAAACAAACAATAAAGGTGAGGTGATTGAATATCGTGTCTATTATAACCAATCCAATCAAAGCTCGACTTATGTATGGTCTGACTGGAGCTCAAGCACCATTCCTACTTTAATGCAATTTTACTTACCAGGCGGTACTGTGCGCGGTAGCTACCCGCCATATGACGCTGTCTTTAACGTTATTGGGGTACGGGTTCCTCCGCCAGCTACTAGCTTACCAGCAGAAAATTTAATTTTTAATAATATAGATTCGCAAGGTAGCCTAGTATCAGTTAATATGGACGGTATAGCAGTTAATAGCATCACTGTTCAGTCTCAAAAAGAGTTGCAAATTATACAAACGAGTAGTACTAATACATACCCTGATATTAAATCTTCAGCACCGTCAATGCTGAATTCATCTGCGAGCCCAGAGCTAAAAGCATTACACGGTGCTGGTATTACTTACCAATATTATAACGGTACCTGACCGAATCAATTTGATCCTTATTTATATATGCAGTTTTATGCTGATCTTATGGCTCAAGATTACCTCGATTTAAATCCAGACTTGCAAGCTGTGTTCGGTAGTACAGGGCCTGACGCACTGCTTAGTGCTATGTTACATTGGTTTAGTAATGGTATAGCTGAAGGCAGACTAGGTAGAAAATAACTGCTACTAGACTTTTATTACTTACCCGTTGATCCGAATCCACCTTCACCTCGTTCAGCTACCTCGACTTCATCAGCCCATTCAACGGTAGTATCATAATTCTTCTCAATCTTGATCTGAGCTACTTTATCACCTTTCTTAAATTTATAACTTACATTAGAGAAATTATACATCTTTACACTGCAATCGCCTCGGTAGCCAGTATCGATCTCTCCTAGATGCGGTTGTAACCCTGCTTTAAAACCAAGTCCAGACTTAGGCCTAATAACAAACCCAAATCCAGGTGAGATGAAACCTACTTTAATACCTACTGGTACTACATTACTACCAACTTTAACATCATCTAAAAGAGATGACCGACCACCTGGGATAGTTGTATCCTCAACTGCAAATAAATCATAACAATTATCATCTTTATGTGCTTTCTCAGGTAGTTTAGCATCTTCGTGTGTTTTAACAAATTTAATTAATACTTTATCTTTCATACTACTATTATAAAGATGTTCCTTACTATATCAACCCCGACTTATAAATATTAATATGTCATCCCCTGCCTTTACTAATACCTCTATATCCAACGCATATAGAGGTGCAGATCAAGTTAGTAAGATACTATTAGGATATAATCATGTATGGCCACTATCGCCGGTGTTTTCATTCGATACATATCAAGCTGGAGGGGAAGTAGATTTTACAGTAGTATCCGATACCCAGTATGTAGCATGTACGATTAATGATTCTGATACATTTTTGTATAAAGCTGTTGATATGACGTGGGGGGCAGATAGTTCAATTCAAGCTATAAACCTCAACGCTCAGGCGTATAATAAACAGTATCAACTCGATTCCGATACTAACGTTATCGATATTAATCTGCCCCTATATCAACGTAAAAAGGTTAAAATTACCGGTAAGCCAACTGGATCGAGTGCATATATTACAGATACTGGAAGCGGTCTTATTACCGTTGAAATAGAAAACCCAACTTCTAGTTCAATAGTTTTTACAGTATCAGTAACCGGAGAGACTAATATAACTAAGACTGCTACTAGTAATAGTCGTACTCAGTTTAGTTTTCCAAACCTAACAGCAGGCACTAAAACAGTTACAATTAATAACTTAACCGACAGTGTTATTAATACTACATCGGTACTAATTGGTACGGTCGGATATGGGGTACCGGCATTAGTACCGATCCAGATTCTAAATCTAGGTGATATAATCGCAGGAGATAGTAGTATAAGTGAAAACTTAACAACTATTAAGGTTTATAGTCTAACTGAAGAAGAAGCCTCTGCACTACTCTCAGATCAAGTGTTGGATTTAACGGAAGGTGTATTCATTAATAACTTATTATTTAATAATGCAGATTTAATAGGTAATCTACGATCTGTAGATCTTAAAGATATTAACGTTAATAGTATATCAGCTATAGCACAGAGTAAGCTTCAAGTCATAAGATCTAAGGATATCAATACATCTGCAAATAAGACGTTTAATTCAAACGTTAGGATAATAAATACCCCAATCTTTAAATCCACACACGGTCCAGAAACAACTTATAATTACTTAGGAGCTCATAAACTGCAGTTAATGTCTAACAGCGCTAGCCTTATGCCAGTAGGCATGACTGCGAATAATTATAAGTTTAAAGCTAGGTTTTTAAATCCGAACGTAAAAGGAGGATCCGTATATCTACAACTACGAGTATATGATGAACAAGGAAATCCAGTATCTGGTATAATATATGCCGATGAGGAGGGCGACGTACCTAATGATACGATTTTTTATCCACACACAGGTGGTCGATGGATAACGTTACCGCCAGGTGTTTGGGGTGGTCAGGATAATGCTGAATACTTAGTGAGCTACGGTGTTTTAGAACTCGAATTCAGCGGTTCATTCGGTACACTTACACATACAACACCAAGAAAATTATTTATAGGAGTACGAACCGGCGCTGCAGCGGATAGTACCTATAAAGAAGGCAGTGTCGGTGGTCCTACGATTCTTGATTGGATTAAAATTATATCACCGCCTATTTATGACCAGACTGCCGTTGGTAATATTTGGAACGGAGATCTTCAATATTTGAATAAAGACCCATACGTTGGCGGTCAACCGTCGGATATAACGATGTTACATGACGGGAGTTATAAGGTATATGAGCTGCCGAACTAGTCCAGCAGCTCTCATGATGTTCAGTTAGCTATAGACTATTGCATATAATAAACTAAATATTATTATGGTTATAATTACAGCAGAAAAACTAAAACAGTTAGGTTTAGATAAATTAGAATGCTCTAATGATGGTCAGCTAGCTATAGACTATTGCAATGAGCGGAGTCATGGCTGTGCGTGTATAAGTGATATACCTGTATGTACTACTCATAAGCTTTGGTGTTATATTAAAGCTACTTACGATCCTGCGTCACCTTTTATCAGTACAGGTTATAATATTACTAGTATATTACTATACGCGTCAGAATATGATACTTGGGAAGATTTTTTAGAAGCGTTTAACGATGAAAAAAATCATAATTACTTTACCAGTCCTGGATATTTTAGAGCATATACATTATTACAACGAGTTAAAGATCACGTTACAGCTATTGATGCAACAGTTGCAGTAATTATGAAACATATACCTGAAGAGACCTTAAAGAAATTCTTCACCACTGTTTAGGACTTTTATTACTTACCCGTTGATCCGAATCCACCTTCACCTCGTTCAGCTACCTCGACTTCATCAGCCCATTCAACGGTAGTATCATAATTCTTCTCAATCTTGATCTGAGCTACTTTATCACCTTTCTTAAATTTATAACTTAAACATTATATATTATATTTAATATAGTTTAACTTTTCAACTATATTAATAAATAGTCTATATGGATGACGATATGACTGATTCAATTGACGATTTACTCTCACAACTACAATCATCTAACCAGGTAGGTAGAGATATAGAAAAACAAGATGACTTTAAACTCGAAAAAGAAGATTTAGAAAATTTCCTCTTACAGTACTCTGGTAAGTTAATTAAAGGTAGTGTGGATTACGTTGAAGATGTAAAGCAATTTATTACATCTGCTCCTGATGCTAAAGATGTTGAGAGTTTAAGTAAACTAGTAGGAGCTGCTGCAGCTGCAATTGAAACACTTAATAAGATTCATATTTCCGATCAAAAGGCTAAGTCGACAAAAGAGCTTAAGGTAATGGATATTGAAAGTAAAAAAGCTTTACAACAGCAAGATACTGAAACTAAATTACTATTAAACCGAGAAGAATTAATGAAACAGTTAATCGGCGACGCTCAAATAATTGACGCAGATGTTACAGATAGTTAATCTATAAAATAACTGTATCGACTGCGGTTTCTACTCGAGTAGGTGTTACATCCTCTTCGCTCTGAGATACTAGAGTATTTGGAATCGATTTATCGAGCTTATTTTTAAGAATATCAATTTCAACTTCTATACCCTCTACATTAAGCTTATATTTTAAAAATAAAGCCTGTCTACTCTCATCCTGATCACGATAGTTAACCCCTTTAAAGAATTTAATAAAGTCGGCCATATCCCCTATTATATTTTTTAACTGACTATTAATAGTATCGGCGTATTTAAACACTCTATCGACATATAAATTGTCAGTAACTAAATTTTCACCATGAGCAGTTTTAGCTGTATTTACTGTAACGTTGCTCTGAAGACCTTTTATATTTGTCTTTAAGACAGCATCAGTTAAGATATTCATATTAATACTGGTAGTTAATTCATTAACAGATATTTTATTATACAATGACGCTGCTACACTATTTGGAGAGTTAAATAGAGCATCATCTCTATCGAAATAAGGAGATGTATTATTATCAATGATACTTGTTATATTGGTAATATTTCCTGTATCATCACTATAATTGTTAAAGAAAATATTACTACCAGAAAAGGAGCTAGTTAATAATGTTTTTATATTGTCTGTCAGACTTTGAAACTTTTCTATATAGAATAGCTTAAAAATATCATCAAACTGGTATGCTGTATCACCAGCTTGTATATTAAAGCTATTTTCATTTAGCTTCTTATATAAGCTCGAAGTGCTGGCTATAACATTACTACTAACTTTACTTTTCTCAAAATCAATACAAACACTAAGTTCACCTGTATATGTACTAAACGCGGACATTAAGTTTGTAGCATTATTATAGAACTCGACACTAGGTAGCTGAGTAATATCTATATAATCTGGTAGTAATGTAACTTTATTACTCATAATAAATCCTCCTTATAATTTGGATTATCAAAATGATATGTTTTTATCGCAATAAGCTTGTTAAGATATTTCGTATCGTCGATAAATAAATGCTGTACGTCGAGAATAAAATAGATACCTAATAATTTATTATCGAAGTGATTATCAATATAATCACCGGCTCTATCGATACTAAAGAATCTACCAGATTTACGCTGTAATTGACCTTTAACTGTAATCTCAACTCCCATATTTGTTACTAGCGCATTTTTTAGTAACTTATTCACTCCGTAGCTTTTTCTAATAATTGAGTTGTCACCATATTCAGAAAATACATTTTCATATGATAAATTATTACGTTGCATGCCGTTTATAATAAGATTTGGAGTCGGGTTCTTATCTTTACCTTTCATTACTGATACATAATTACTCGCAAACACGTCTTTAACATTTTCAATATTACCGTCAACCATATCAATATTAAACTCCTTTTTGTTAAAATCGTATGAATGGGTGATATATGATTTAATCGCATCTCTACGAATTCGTGATGAGGTATTAAAGAATTTATAATCCAATATCTCGCTTTTTTCACCGAACTCTAAAGCATTATCTGGCTTTTTTTGCTCATTCTCAATAATACTACTAGATTCGCGACTAGCCCCGGTTATCGTAAAATTCTCTAAAAATCGCGCGCCAGTCTGACCTGTATTCGGATTATACGCCTTTTTAAAGATATCAAATGCCCCCTCTAATATATACTCACCAGTATAGTTTTCTTTTTTTAAAAAACTAAAATCATTTTTAGTACCACTACTTACATGCCGCTTTAATATATATGTTAAATCTTCAAGAGTATTATTTACAGCAGGTGATGAGTAGAATATCTTAGATATACCGCTTTCAAAAAACGGTGTACTTTCATTACCAGTATCGACGTCCTGAGTAGTAAGAATAGCAACTTTATCGTTAAGAGCCTTCTTTATAATATACTTCATACACTCGCCTGTATATGCTTCGCGGTCTTTATTACTGAGCTGTGTTACTTGCCCTGTATTTTCTGATAAAACGTCAGAGCTTGTAAAGAAAATCTTTCTCTCTTTCATGATTTCTAAATCATAATCTATAATACTATATTTTTTTGCAGATTTTTCATTATATTCCATAGCCTGCTCATCTTCCAAGCAGAATATATATTTAAGTGCAAATATTTTATTATAACTCTCATCGCTACTATTATAATCAGATTTATTGCCATCTAATGGTATAATTTCGATTTTTAATACATCACGACCGTCGCCTCTTACTGTGTATCCCTTTGCTTTCGGTGTATTTGAGTTAAATTCAGTATCTCCAGGCGGGGTTACGAATCTTTCCAAAGCATCTTCAGTATTATCTAATATAATAGAACCCTTAAGCCATGGCTCAAAAATACTATCAAAGATATTTAATTCTAAGACTGAACTTTTTGTAAGTGTCAATAAATCACCATCAGGATTAAAAAGAGTAGCTTTAAAAATATATTTTTCATTGTCGATAATATATGTAAATCTCTCTTCATACACTGTTTCTTCATTATACCTCATTGCAATTGATCTGTAATACTTTGTAGTACTATCTTGAGAAATGCTTTTTTAATATACTTAATCCTAGTACCGGATTCAATAGCAATCGGGTTTTTAATATTATTAACAATTAATATCAACCACCATAAATAAGTAGTACCGTATATTCTATAACTTAATGTAGTTAGAGGCAAGGCAGTTGTGTATTTAATATAATCGAAAACATCTTCATTTATATCTTCTGGTAGTTTAAGTTTCTTTAAAATATTATAAAAGAAATAATTATTCTCCCCACGTTGATATAGTTTAAAGATATTTTCATACCTATAGAGCTCAAGCTCAGGTAGTATTCTTATATCATTTTGATATTTACCTTCCATACTATTATTTATACTATTTTTACGTTATGACTATATAGGCTTATTAACTGTCAATTTATCTTTTTTAACACTAGCATATAGAAAGTTTCTAGTTTCTTCGTTAAGGCCTTCAACAGTTATAGATAATTCATATGCATCTGGTATAACTGTACGTATTTTACCAATATTATTAGCTAACCCACCCTGCACTCCTTCATTCATAATAGGCACATCTAACTCCATCTCGCGTCTATTACCCAGGAATTTAACCGACATATTTGATATAAAAGCATATGGCATATACGCAACTCCTGGTAGATGTATTTCATAAATAACTGGCTGATCTATAATACTCTTACTAACTCTACCAGGTCGATTTTGGTATACAATCCCAAAAATAAGCTGCCAGTTACGTCTAACATCATCAAACGTACCGGTATTAAGTAAAGGTACAGTAAACGTTAACGATCGACCTTTATCGCCCATTGTATATTGTTTAGATTTTTCAATATAAGTACCCGGCTTTACTACATTTAATATATTTGAAAAGTTTGCTGCTGAGCTCGCGAGCTCAGCTATAGGTGTCAGAGCGTTCGATTCGCCGGCGCCGAATTGGTTGGTAATCTCTCTGTAGGAGTCCTCTAAGTAGGGGAAATAATAATTAAACCCAGTATATTCAGTTGCATATAATGCGTCGTACGGCTTTAGTACATCACTATTAAATGTTTTAAAGAAGCCACCTTGCAATGCTCGGTTAAATGCGTCCTTTAATGCTGATCTATTTGACGCCTCCTCTTCATTGGCAATACTACTATCTTGAGAGTCTCCGCTATCTGTAGAGGTTGCTTCGTCGTCACTAAAAAATCCTCCTATTCTAGTACCTACTCCAGCAGCTGTGTTACTGAGGGATGATATATTATCAGCAGTAGCTAAAGTTGAATATATCATGTTTGAAACAGTTGAGTTTAAAACTATTCTTTGCTCTATCATCTGTAACTTAGGTACATCGTCACGAGAACCTTTAGGGCTATTTGTCCATGGAAAATCCGTTACTATATTAATAGGATCCTTTATTTGAGCGGATTGATCCCCGTATACTCCAAAATTCGTAAGATCCTTCATATCAGTAGTCGAATCAGTTAATCTACTATCACCTCTTGTTAGTATAGGTAGAGAAGTGGTACCACCAAACTGTAAATTCCAAAGATTACTCATATACTATTATTTATTAAGTATACATCTCTTGAACATCTCTCAAACTTCGCTGATTGTTCATGTTAGTTACTGATGTGGTGTTATTTGTGACAATATTAGCACTGCCACCTGTCTTTTGCGCTATTTCTCTCAGTATAGCTATATTTTCATTTAATAACTCGACTTGCATCTCTAGAAGAGCTCTATTAGATTTATCTAAATTTTGAAGCACGGTGTTAGATTGCCTCGTCATAGCAAGTAAATTTGATCTCTGCTTGTCGCCAATCGATGCCGCTGTTTTTGAACCCTCAGTCGAATTACTGACATTTGATGACCCGGTTTTTGAACCCCCGCTTGCTGCTTCGGCTGACATTGCAGCTCCAGCTTCAGCTTCAGTAGGGTCTTCTGGTGCAGCCTCGCCTTCAGATTCTAACACACTAATAATATTATCGGGTAATACCTTTTTAGCGCCCCACTTTAACCATCTAGGAGCTTTTTTCCAGAAAGTCTTCAACTTACTCATGACTGCAGTCTTAATACCAGAAAATAAACTTTCCTTTTTTGTAACCTCTCCTGTTTCTTCATTAACTTCTTCACGTTCACCGAATAAGAAATTAGCTAAAGGTTTCATAAACGGTATAGCATAAGCCATTTCAGTAAAACCTTCTTTATAATTACCGCTAGTTACTTTCTTAATACCACTCCACATTTGCATTAAATTTTTAATAGGGTAGTTATTCATTACTACTTCCTTTATCTTTGCAAACATTGTAGTACTTGTAACCTCTCCTGTTTCTTCATTAACTTCCTCTTTTTCGCTGAATAAGAAATTAGCTAAAGGTTTCATAAACGGTATAGCGTAAGCCATTTCTGTTAAACCTCCTTTAATATCACCGCTAAATACCATTTTAGCGCCGTCCCAGAATTGTACTAAATTTTTAACTGGGAAATTATTCATTATCTTATCTTTTATCTTACCGAAAAAGTCGCTAAGCTTAAATCCAGAACCTTTCGGTTCAACCTTCTCATCCTTACCGCCTTTTTTAACATCTAAAAATGCGTTAAGAACATCTAAACCAATTGATATACCAGTTCCTACACCAGGTACCATCGCCGCGATACCAGACGCTACATCAATTAACCCGCCTATAAGATCGCCCTTTTTGAATCTACTAAACGCAAACCCGAATGATATTAGGGTACCAATCCCGGGTAGTTTACCTAAGATTGGCTTTATAAATTTACCGAAAAGCTTACCAATGGTGCCAAATATACCCTTACCGGCTGCTTTGCCGCCTAATTTAGCAAATGGCTTCAATAAAAACTTAGTTATACTACCTAGGAACCCTTTTGCGCTTTTAATTAAACTACCAAACATGTTTTTAGGTAATATTTTAGCAAATAGAGTGGTAAACTTACCTACTTGCTTAACCGCCATACTTTTAAATAGTTTAATTCCTCCGATAATACCACCTTTTGATAATATATTCAAAAGCCCCTTTAACGGACCGTCAGACATTAAGCCTGTTACGAGAGCTGCTAAACCACCTAATACTAATAATGCAGGGCCTATAAGCTTTTTAATAAAACTCATACCTCCACCGTCCTTACCTGGCTTTTCCTCCTTACCTTCTCCGCCATCTTTATCTTGAAGTACCTTTAGATCACTCTCTGCCTTTTTACCAAAATCAGTAACTATCACCGATTTTGGTTTTTCAACAACTGACCGCGGTTTTTTATTTGAATCTTTCAGATTCGACGCGGGTACCGCGGACTTACCTATTACCTTCTCAAGTAAAGATAGTCTTTTATCTGTTGATGAGGATACTTTTGATAATAATAGTAATGCATCACCTATAGTAGTGTCAGCCATACTATTATTTAATAGCTAACTCAGAGTATAAACAAGTCAGGAGTAATATCTATAGATTTTTCACTCTTAATGCATTTAGTATATTTCGCCTCTGCATCGCGAACATCATTAATGTAATCGGTAATTGATTTAAAGTGTTTTGTGTCTATACTCTCTATAACACTGGCGCTTTTAACTAATTCGCTATGTAATGATATTTCTGTATCGTTTATCTTAATAGTTTTGATGAATTTTAAAATCTCGTATACATATAAGTCACTTATAAGATTCTTTAATTTATGATCATCGAATGAAACGTTCTTATATTTGTTTAGTAAGTGAGTATTAATAAAATTATCAATATCTAGATTCGGGGCTTGAATCTCAAAGGTAAAATCACCTGAAGTTATAGTGGCTGACTCTATATTATTAATAATAGATTTATTTTTCTCAAGAATCTCTGTTATAGATATCTTAATATCCTCAAACTCTACAATATCCTCTAAATGCTGCCTTAACGCTAGCGTTAGATTAACTCTATCTATTGTCGTTAACTCTTTAATATCACCTTTAATATTTTCCTTTAATATTTTATAAAATATATTATTAAAAAACAAAACACCGAGAGTTGTATCTGATGTAGTTTCAATAATTAATTTTTGCTGAGCTAGTGTAAGAGGTAATAACTCTACTTCTGCTTGCTTTGACGGGATATATACACTTAAAGCGGTTCTATTAACTTTAATTTCATTTAAGATATCATTAAATTTATTATCAGACATAAAGATATTTATATTAAGTTTTTATAATAACAACTACTTATCTGACATAGATTTATCGTGCTCACTATTTTCTTTGTTTAGGTAATTAATAAATATCTTAAGTTCAGGGTACGTATATGTATTAAAGTCTACAGATTTTAAATTAAGATTACGCATGCATGCATATTCAAAATTATATATATCTAATAAATTTTCCTGAAATATATTTCTTAAAAATGCTAATATATTAACTGAATCATATATATTAAGATCGACATCTTTATAGAATGTAAAACTCCTGGTTGCGAAGTTTTCGGTTATTTTTTTATATATTAACGTAAGCGGTAAGGTTACTTCATTTATAATATCTATTTTATTAGCTATAGTTAGGCCGGTAACATCGATATCTCTCACTTTAACTAGACACTGCGCAATTAACTCATCATAACTATCGGTAAAAAAATCGGTAGGGCTAGCAAATGTCAAATCTTTAAACTTAAACGTAATATCATCAAATGGCATATCTAATATTAATGATAGATCATGGTTTATTTTTTTACCTTTAATTTCAACAGCTATATCATTACCATGAATTGTATTTCTAATAGCTAGTAAACATTTAAATTTATCAATTATGTTTAAAGGTCGCTTATCTACTATAAGACTATTCAGTACATTATTAAAACAATTGTTTATACCAGCAGTATCGCTAGATATTAATATTTTACATATATTTTTATATTCATGGAATGAAGGCTCCCTAAAATATATAGTACCGCGTGTTAGCTGCACCGGTATTAAATTATCAATCATTAAAATAATTTATCTATCAAGTCCGGTAAAGGCAAATATAAGTTATCGCTAACGTTATAGTGAGAATAGCTCCAGTTTGTAGTGTATTGCTCCATACTCTCTGAATCATATGTTAAGTTTCTAGTACCGACGCCAGTTGGTACACAGTTATAAAACTGCCACACCTTTCTCGGAATTTGCGATATATTTTGATATGATCTAGTATACTGAACTATAGTGATATTAGATTTAGGGCTCAGCTCCGGTTTATTATTTTCATCCCTAGCTACCATACCTGCATGACTCCCTAATATAACCCATGGTCTAATAACGCTATCAATAAAGGACGTATTAGTCTCTCTAAATTGTAGAGTAAGCGGTCCAAACGACTCGCGCTTGCCAGAAATTACCCCTGGTATAAATCCACGATTATTTGGAATACTGGCTACAGAAGTTGGTGATGTGTCATCTGGTATATTAGCTCCTTGCGCGAAAATACACCCTACTATTCCTTGAGCTGGGTATGAAGTTACAAAGGCTTTTGCCTTATCTATATCAAACCCCTTTTTATCGCCTTGAACAGGCTCTAGGCCTCTTATTATATCAGAATTTAAACCAATCGGGAAACTATCAAATAAAACTACCCATTGTGTCCTTAAAGGTATAGCGCCAATCCACGTCGACATAGACTGAATAAAGTAGTTTCTAAAGCTTACTAAAGGTACGCCTGGTATATTTGTACCGAATAGACTTACATTTGGTTGCGCAAGAGTACCACCTAAAGCACCTTTAGTAAGATTTGATACTCCCTGTATAGCGTCATTAGCTGCGTTTAATATACCCATATATAATATTTAAGCAAAAAAAAGCCGTATCAAACGATACGGCTTTTAAGTAAAATTAATTAAAATTTAAGATGTCTTCCTATAGTAGTGGTAAGCTATGGTTACAGTGAATGTCTGAACTTCTCCAGAAGCGGTCGCATCGTATGATAAGTCGCCGATACTTCTAATACTACATCCAACTAATTGGTATTGGGAAATTTTATCAAGCTGTTTATCTAACTGAACTAAATCAATAACTGAGCTAGCTTTAGGAGTAAAGTAATTACCAGTAGAATTAGAATCATCGAAGGTGTCATTAATTACTTGTTGGAACTTATCATATAAGTTATATGATTCATCAGCTCTAAAGCTAAGAGAATATCCCTCAGATCCATTATATTTAACGGTGCCAGGTACATGAAACTCTAATCCCATATAAGGAACTGCAACATCTTGAATTGTCTTGCCAGGTAGTGTTGATGTAGTAACATAGACTAAATCCTCTTCACCTATAGTAACATCACTGCCATCCCCAAAGTCAATATTTAAAACTCTGAAAAGATTGTTTCTTGCAAAGTCTTTTACTTGAGCCTGGGTATAAAAATCTTGTATCGTTTGTTTAACGTCTGCCATGTAATTATTTAATCTAGATTAGTTGTTTTTTATATGAGTTCAAAAAAAAGCCGATCCTCAGACCGGCTTAGTTTGTTAAGGATTAAAATTATCCAACGATTTCGTTGAAGTCTGTCCCGGTTCTTGTCGCATAAAAGTTGACAAGAATGAATTCTGCAGCACGTACTGGTTTTAAGTATATGTCTACTACAAGCTCGTTTTGATCGATAACATCTGGAGTGTTATTTCTTTCGTCGCAGACGATCAAGTAATCATAAACACCTTCTGTATTTTTGGCGCGCTCGAATATAGGCGTAAGAGTATTAATAATACGAGTTCTAGTAAGAAGAGTATTCGGTTCAAAGACGAAGTACTTAACAGTCTCGCGTGTAGACTTCTCTAAGTTCAAGAACAAGCGACGTACATTAATTCTATCGAATGCAGTTGGAGCTGATTGTAATGTCTTTTGCCCGAATACTACGAAGCCATCACCAGGGAAGAATGCTACAGGATTAACGGAGTTCTTATATAGCTGATCTCTTTGCTTCTGCTTTGGATATAAAACAATATCATTAACACTACCAACTCTACCTCTAGTAAAGCCAGCTGGTGCAAACCATGGCTGGAAGTTAGCATCTGTATTTGCCATTATCTCAGCAGCAGTACCAGAGAAAGGTACCCAGGTCTGATCGTCAAGAACAGCGTCATATACCTTAGTCCAGCATGCATAAGTAGTAGAGTAGCTTGAATTTAAGATAGATGTAAACGATTTAATAGCTCCTGTTATATTTAACGAGAAGTTCTTCTCCGGATCCATTAATGTTTTAAAGTTAGCACCTTGTACAAATATCGGTCTTGGCAGATCGGCAATAAACAGGTGATCCTTTCTTCTCTTTTCCGCGAAGTCATTAAACCTGTTGTAGATCGTCTTCCAGTTATCTCTATATGTAGTATTACTAATAGTTGTTGGATCTGAAGTATAGTATGACGACATTTCAATAAACGACGTATCATCGAAATATTTTTCATCCCCATTTTCCTCGCGAGCTCCGTTAATAGTACCTAGACCGCCTTCAACAGTAATGTCAATATCAAAAATATCCGGATTTTCAACAGTATCGAGTAACCTATCAATCTTTTTAGGAATCGAGCCTAGCTCTTTTTCTTTACCCTTTAAGTTTGAAGATGAATACGAACCGATTGTAAATAAGCTATTAGCATCTCCTAGATGAGTTTCAGCTTGAATAACTGCAGCTGAAACGCTGCGATGAATGGTAATATCGCGATAAGGTTCTGGTATATATGAAGAAGATAGATTCGACCATGACGACGAATCGAGCCCTCTTGCTAGTCTAACCTGATTAACTGGATTACCGTCAATATCTCTCCAAGTGACGCCGTTCTTACGAGAAAGGTAATCGTTTACCATTATCGTAATATTAGGAGATTGATCTTCTTTTGTACCTATAAAGAAGCTCTGAGCAGATCCACCAGTTTGTGATTGCTGCTGGCGATGATAATCAAGAGAACCTACATAACTTTCTGCTAAGCTGTAATTAAGCTTAATTACATCAGATGCAAATACAGATTGTCTTAATCTAAACACTCCTATTGAAATAGTATCGTTGAAAACAGCCGGTGATAGGTCGTATGGTACGAGATTTTCCATTATTTCGGAAATACTATCTGACTCTTGACCGAAAGTATTAGTAAGCGCGTTATTTTCTGCAGATAGAGCAAATGAAAGCCTAGGCTCTGGCAACCTAATATAGTCGCTAGTTAATACAGTAGTATTACTAGTAATTGTTTCTGCAGTTTTAATACCGTCATAATCTGTAACATCATTAATGTTAGAGTTATCTATCATACCGAAGTAGAACCCTTCAAATTTATTATTAACAGTTGTCTGGCCCTTATTAAGAACAATAATACCAGCGTTTTGTAGTGAAGATATTGCACTTAGCTGAGCAGATGACACAGCTGGCGTAGAAGACCATGAAAAGGTCTCGCCTTTGAGAATGTTATTATACTCTGTCTCTGTAAGTTCGTAGTGTACTGGCTTACCAACAACATATATAACCGGAATGGCGTCACCATTACTTGAAAGAGGTTGTTCAAAGGTACTAAGTGCTATACCAGATAATGATGAGCCAATAGCAGAAAGAGCGACAGGCGCTACAGGATATGCTAATGCTCCGTAGTTATTTCCAAAGCCGGTACCTTGATCCGAACCATACGGTAGGCGATATGTTAATATGTTAGCTTGTGAATTAAATAACGGTCTTACCGTATGATAGAAATATCTTTCCGCTGGAGTTGTAGGTACTCCGTAAATTTGCTCGAATTCACTCAAGCTCGTTACTTGAATAACTTCGTCTGCTGGCCCTTTGTCAGCGAACCCAGTAGCTAATACAGTTGTACCTGTAGCTAAATTAGGTCTTAAGCTTAAATCTATTTCATTAATTTCTACACCTGGTGATTGAATTGTACGTCCCATAATATTATTTAAGATATTTCGGATAAAAAATTATAATAAATCGACTATTAACTGAGAGAATGCAAATTCGAATGTAGTTTCTATCTCACCTTCTGTTCTATAATTATAATCAATAGAACCTAAACTCACTGGAAATGCTTTAGTATAAAGAAATTTAACAACATTTTGATCAAATTCGTCCTTAGCATATAATGTTATATCGGCTTGATATAACGATGGGGGATTCGAAGATTTATTTGTGTTTCTACTTGACGGACTTACCTTAGGAGTTTTTGACAAGTCGTCTGTATCGAATGTAGATGCTCTATCATTATTAAGTAAATCTAACCATTTATATAGTACCCAGTAATTATTAAACCTACTATCAATAGTAAAATTAACTGATACGTTCTCGTATGGCGGTCTCGTATTGGTAGATACTTTATATGACTGACCAGCGTATTGTTGAGTAATCGCAGGTACCTGTATACTTGGAATTACTGCACCGTAAACTGAGAACTGTAGTGAATTTTCATTTACCTTTTTATCTGTATGAGCGGCTAGATCAGTGGTATTAATATTTTTTAAAGGGTCTGGTAGATTGATAACCATTAGAAATTTATCTAATCTACTCTTATTTAACTGTGATTGGTTTAGTGACATAATAATTATTGTAAAGGTGAAAATCCCATTTCCGTTAGCTGGTCTATATCTGAAGATTGATTCATCGCATTTCCAATAAGCACCGGTGGTGTATTATCAAAGCTATCCTCTCTCTCATTACTATAAATTGATGTAGGGTTCATAAAATATTTAATCCCAAAGTCGAATTGCTTAATTTGTAATGGCTTATTATTCTTATCCAACCGAACGACCTCAAAATGCCTCTTAACTACCTCATCTTCTAATATAATTAAATTCCATATCATCGACATCACTCTATCGTCATGATTGCCAGCACCTCTCTTAGCTGCCCATGTACCGTTCGGATATCTAACAAAGTCTCTTAGCTCCTTTACAAGATTAACATCTCGTATATCTACGCTTTCTAGCTCATTTACCCAATATCTCATGTTCGTTATACCTTTATGCTTTGTATTAGTATGAGCCACCACTCCTAATTGACCCTTAGATCGACCTGCAGTAGACGCACCCCACGATACAATATTTTCATAACCGTGATGCTTACTTAAATTATCAACTACTTGTGCCCCGCAGTTATTTCTTTCTATACATACTAGCGGGTTGCCCCAGTGTTGTAGTATCTCATACACCTTTTCGGTAAAATTATAAGGTGATATCGTATTATCGCAATATGTAGCTACTTGTTTAATAGATGTAAGGTCTCTATAGTCAAATATCTGCACTACGGAATAGTCAGCCCCCACTCCTTCAGCTGTATCAACACTAACTATATAAACTCCCTCTGCGTTTGGTTCATCCCACAGCAAATACTTACCTTCATCAAATATAAATTTAGGCTCTTGCGTCTTTTGCATTAACCTTATAAATAGCTCTTCATTTAATGAGCTTTCTCCTGAGTCTATAAAATTACATTCAAATTCTTGCGACCAAGCTTCGGCGCTTCCAATTGACGCTATAGTATCATTCTTCCATCGCTCATCTCTACCAGGTATCTCGTTCCATAAGATTTTATCACATGCCCAGTTCGTCTCCCCGGAATCAGCTCCAGAATATATCTTATGAAATAAGTTACCGGTACCATTTGCAGTTGAAGCTATAAAAATTTTAGACTTCTTAGAAGCTGAAACAATAGGGTATACCGATTTCCAAAACTCTTCTACTAAATGTGGCTCAATAAAAGCTAGCTCGTCTAATATAAGGCAGTTGACAGATTGACCACGAGCTGCTGTACCCGTTGTAGTTGATATACCGATTCTTGTACCATTGGCTAGCGTTACCGATGTCTTACCGTATTCCTTTACCCCAGGCTTTAACCAATTGGGTAACTCTTCATAAGCCATTCGTATACGTTGCATTATTTCAATAGCAGTCCCCTCTTTATTAGCTACGATAAGAATCTTTTGATCATCATTAAAGCAAGCAATCCATAAAGCATAGATTGTCATCATTGTAGTCTTACCAATTTGTCGCGATGCTAATAATATAAAGAATCTATTATCGCGCATTTTACGTAAAGCGCGCTTTTGAGGTAAATGTAATTTAATTTTTTGTTTACCATCATCTAAGGATATAATATAAAAAAAGTTTTCAGCAAAATATAATAAGTTCTTCGCAGCTTTTTGAAGGTGCTTTATTTGCGCTGATGTATATTCAAATTCCGCACCTACCGCTGGTAGATTTGGGTTATTCATATAATTTTGTTTATTTTTTGTCATTATGTATTAAATATTTAGATGTCAAAAAAGAATAATCTAACCGATATATGGAATGTATACTCAAACAATATTATAAAAGAGTCAACAAAGGAAGCTTCACCATGTATGAGAGGTGGTATAAAAAGCTTTGGTACAAAGCCTGGTAAAGGCCCGGTAAGTACAAATAGTAAGGCTGCTACTGATATTCAAAATAAGAAGACTTCAGATATTACAGAAGTCGATGGTTATGAAGAGCCGATTGATCCAAAGACCATGGCAAAAAAGAAAAAGAAAGCTAATCTTTACACTCCCGGTAAATATAGTTCAGAAAAGTTTGATGAAAAAGTTGAAAAAACATATAAAGATAACATAAATATTAATATGAAATCTGTTTTTGATAAATTATTTGAAGATGTTATGGGTGACCAAGACGTGGAAGAGCTTGATGCTCTCGGTATTGACACTGATGACGAAGTTAACGACGTTGAAGAGACTGATGAGGTTACTTTGACACTTGACCGTGATATGGCACAACAATTGTGCGATCTGATTCAAGCGCAACTCGGAGGTGAAGAAGAACTCGATGACGAAGGTGATGATGAAGTTGAAGACGGCTTCGAAGATTTTGAAGATACAGTCGATGAAGCAACTGACTTAAAGGAAGTACCTGATTCAGCTGGTCAATCATTAATGAGCCGTAAAAATACAGTTGGCAGTGTTAGAGCTTCCGGTGGTAAAGCTCAAGGCCAAGTTAAATCAACTGTAGATGGTAAGGGCAAGCCGCTTGCAGATGCAGCTGGTCATAAGCTAACATCAAAGAAAAACAAAGTTCATAGTTCAAAAACTGGCAAGACCGGCGACTTGTTTGCTTAAGATTTAAAAGAGAAATTTAAAAAAGCTGCAACTTTATTGGTTGCAGCTTTTTTTTGATTAAATATAATTATGGATAGTTTTGCAAAGTTTCATACCAACCATAGACATAGAGGTCATGGGTTTACAGATACTCAATCATCATATAGACGTAAACACTTAAATCTTGTACCTGATTATGTTAAGACTGATGCATCTAAGAATCAAAAAATTGAAAATTTAAAAACTAATAAAGGTACTTGCGCATGCACGCCAGCTGATCTAGAGTATATAAGAGATACTTTTAATATTATACCTCATAAGGATAAGGACTGTACTTTAGGTAAAACCGGTATTCGTCTCTTCTTTAATCCGCAAACTAACACCTTTATGTTACAAAAATGAGTATAGATTACGATAATAATTGCTACCCAGGTCTGGTTCAAGATGATGAAACATGTTGGAGGTTTACGGATAAGGGTGTACAGGAATCAGAACGCGTTCTATTTAGTAACTGGTGGAGAGAAGTTATAAATCAATACGGGGTTAAAGTTTCATATTTTGTTAATACATTTAACGTACTGTCGGCCGATAATATATACGGTGAAGAGCCTACTAAGACATTCGCAGAACCTAGGGATATAGTAATAGCAGTCAATCTTAATGATAATGCTATTACTTTAAGTAAATACGGATTCTTAAGTGATGATGAAATTACTGCTTACGTGCATATTTCATCATACGAAGCTACATTTGATAGTTTATCATCTGTATACGATACTCAATATTCAATAATCGAGCCTAAAGCAGGTGATATATTTCAGTTATCAGAATTTGGCGACGATCGACCGGCTAATAGGCAGCCAAAGTATTTTGAGGTTACTGAAAAGCTAGATGAAGATATATCTCAAATTAACCCTTTAGCCGGTCACTATGTTTTTATAATCAAAGCTAAACGTTATGATTATAGCTTTGAACCTGGTATACCATTCAGTACTGTTGGGGAAAGTATTTCAGGTAATCAGCAAATATATGAGGATGCGTTCGCTGGTAGATTAAGTGGAGGCGCTAATATTGAAACTGAACCTAAGAAAGAAAATTATAGCGAATATAGTGCTGACTCTACTAGTATAAACGAAGTGTTTGATATGGGTGTTAATGATACTGATATATATGGCGATTATTACTAGAAGTTACTCAAGAAATTATCCGCTTCTTCAGCTGAATTAAATACAATCTCTTTATCACCATCAACGCTCGTAAAGATATATTTCATCTTACCATCTCTTGGTGAAATATTCTTTAAAACGTATGATTGCCCACGACGAAAGTATTTGCCAAACTTCGAAGTATTGTTTATAAATGAACTACCAGGAATAAACTTCATCATCTTCTCCTTTTAAAGATTTATTAATATTATATTTCATATCACCATATCTCTCATCAATATACTTCTGAAAGAAAATAGGCTTAATCCATGAGCTACTACGCTCGGTATTACAACCCATTTTATCTGCAGCGTCACCGGCCACATTTACCCCATATAATAGGCATGCGAACCGCGCGAGATAATCAATATTTTCACGTTCAAGCTCTTCTACTGTCATCGTATGTACTTCTTTAGTATTTTTCATACTCTAATTATATCAGGGTTCCTATTTCTTATATAAAGAACGTAAAAGCATTCCTATCATAAGATATACACGATCTGGCTTATTATTAAGCGACATCTCCAAAATGCTAATAATGTTATTAATTTGAGATATTAGCGCTTTTTTAGTTTTGCTGTTAATAGTTCTATCAACATTATCTACTTCTTTTGTTAATTGTAATTGTTCTACTTCCATATAAAGGAAATCTCTTAATAGAGAAATAGTAGTAGTTGGCTTATTACCTATAAACGCTCTACCTTGTTTAAATAAATCACGCTGATCGTATGTAAGTGATTTTAGTAACTCTTCAGATAAAGCTTCTATACCAATTGGTAAGTCTTTTAATGGCTTTTGAAGTGAGGATGGAGGCACTTCTGTTGTAATATCTTTTAAACTATCCATTCGTTTTATCAAAGTATAGGGGATCGGATGTATTAACAGTAATAACGCTCGGAGTAGCTGATATATCTTTTTTACATTGTAAGCACTGGTAAATATTTTTAGTATCGAATCTTATATCTACTAATTGATTATATTTTTGCGAACAAGGGCATTCTACATGAGTGTAATTTCTATTTAATTCTTTTACTTGAACAGCTTTACTCTTTTCGAGAGCTAATATTAACCAATTTGTATATATCCTATTGAAAATTACAAAACTAATAATCTGTAATATAGTTACTATTGCGAATACATTCCAAAATACATCTTTAAATATTAAAGCTACTAACGAGCTTACGCATAGGGTTAAGAATATTGAGTATATTAATTTACCAAAACTACTTTTCATTATTCTTTATTATAGCGACAGTCTCGTCAAAATCTACTAATAAGCTCGTTATACTCTTAAGATTATTTTTTAATTTTTGAAAACTATTTTTATGATTCTTAAGAGCTGGGTTTAATTTAGCTGTCTCTATAAGCCTAGCTGCGTTAGATATATTGATAAAAGCATCGGAAATAGCTTGATCTATACCTTCGATTGGGTACATCTTATTAGGATTTTGTAGAGCTATATCGTCGTTCTTATGAACTAAGTGCTGCTGAACAGTGGTTGCACCAGGATCAACTGCATTAGCTCCTACTCCAGCTACTTGCCTTTGCGAGTTTGGTATTTCGGAATCTTCAAATATTCTTCGCTTCATGTATATATTTATGCTGTTTGATATAAATATATACATGAGTACGTATTCAAATAGATTTTATAAAATTTTAGAACAAGATGAAGAGCTTACCGATGCAGAGGCTTTAGATTCACAATTACAAGATATTACTAGTGATGAGCTCGGTGCTGATATACCTGAAGGCGGTACATCAACAATTGCTAATCAGCAAAAAGAGATGTATGATGAGTTAAGTGAGTGGATTACTAGAATGGATGAATTTTCTAATTACCTTAACGGTACTACAGATAGTATTCAAACATCTTTAAATTCCGCAGAAGCTGATACGATTTTTGATAGTATTTCAAATTCAGAAACAAAGAAGATTGCTAGAGTAGCAATGGAAGTTTCATCGTTAAGTGAAATACTTAAAGGTTACTTAGCAGGAGCTAATGATCCAAAATATAGATTTAACTAAATAATAATATGAACAAATTTAATAAATTATACACATCTTTAATAAATGAAAAAGAGTATTCATACGAAGAAGAGTATGGCTATGACGACCCTGCCCGGTGGCTTAGTAGGCTTTTATACGCTCACCGCATACAGATTCAGAAAAGCGGAGACAATCTATATGAGGACTTAAAGGCTATAAGTGATGACTTAAATAAAGCTCACCTCGGTAATTTTAGAACCATTGTTAACGATGTTATAAAGCGACTTCGATTATTATTCTCCGAAAATGAGCAAATTAAGGACCTAGGTCACGTTAATCCCGGAGACATTTCTCAAACCTTACTGGATATAGTGGAGGACCTCGATCGTCGGGTGATGGGGAGACAGTAAATTATACATACCTTTAAACTAAATAATAATAATATGAATAATAAAACTGATATAAACTCAATCTTTGAAGCTTACGCTGTATCTAAACCTCTTATTAACGAAGGTTATGAAGATAACGAAAGCAGAGAAAAAAATATAATGAGAGGTAAAGATGCTATTAGTGCTGAGCAAGAATCATATTACGAGCAGTTCGGTGCTGAAGCATTTGAAGAGCATTACGGTTTCGCATACCCCCATGCAGAAGATGAAGAGGATGAAGGCAATATTTTTGAAAGACTTGAAGCTTTTATGCGCAGTAACCCTGAAGCAGAACAAGAGTTAACACCTATCCTTAATGACTTCCAGGATATTATCGAAGATATAAATAGTCTAGATGTAGACGATTATAAAGTTGATGTAACTGATTTAGGTATACATCTTGATAGATTATTTCCAGACGTTTAATATAAATACAACAGAAACAGACTTATGAATACAACAGAAACAGACTTAATATTCGAAAGATATACCCAAACTAGAATTCTATCTGAAGATATGAATGATCAATACGCCCCTGAAGACGCTCCTGAAGATGATCAATTTGGAGGAATAGAACCAGAAGAAGCTAATGAATCATCAGAAGGTGCTGTAAATTTGCTAGAACAACTTAAAGCAGAAGTGCCAGAATTAGAAGATAAGATTAATCAAGTACTTGAAAAGGTATTCGATGCTGTTGATATATTAAAGCAAGAGTCTTATGCTGATGACCCTCAATTACAAAAAGTGTATGCTTCACTTATACAAGGTGATTTTTAATTAATTCATATTATGAATACAGATCAAGATCTAATTTTCGAAGCTTATGCTAAAACTCTCAATGAAGGCAGCCATCTTTATGGTCGTACAGCCTCAACTTTAACCTGTTTTGAAAGACTTGAAGAGATTATGCGCGATAGACCTGAACTAGAAGGTGTCTTAACACCTATATTACTTGATATAAAAGATGCGTGTGTAAACATTGATAAACTAGATCCTAATGGCATGAAAGGGACAGTCCCTACTCAAGCGTTGTTTGATCAGCTTAATCAAATATATCCATTTTAATTACAAAAAGTGTATGCTTCACTTATACAAGGTGATTTTTAATCTCAGTTAAAAGCAATTTAGCTTTAAGACCTGAATACGTATTTTTTGATATGAATTCGGGTCTTATTTTGTCTTTATTACCGATTACACATATATCATTGAAGTCTTTAAACTGCTTTAACTCTTTCGGCCATATAAAAACCTTCTCTCCGCTATCTGCTAGAGATATACTCTTCAATAATGCAG